>CERD01050583.1_pt1 | contig 32468 bp, 26 predicted proteins | sample 530931 | NCBI WGS metagenome assembly CERD01 (sample SAMEA2621101, study PRJEB7988) | marine metagenome | isolation source: saline water (ENVO:00002010), including
AGTGACAGACATTACCGCTACCCTATATAGCTGATAATGGCGAAATTTCTAAGAGCGTACCCGTTTAAAGCTAGTACTCTTTGGACTTAGCATAGTGAATATCCCTAAATATTACCGTAATGCTGTTCATCACTAGCCTTTATGTGTATAAAATTAAGAAAACCAAATTCTCACAACAGGTAAAACAACAAATGACATTCAGGGAAGACATTCAAGGCTTGCGAGCTTTAGCTGTATTGAGTGTAGTCATATATCATATCAGCCCTCACCATTTACCTGGAGGCTTCATAGGCGTAGACATTTTCTTTGTTATATCTGGTTATCTCATCATGGGCCAGATATACAGTAAAATTCAGCAAAACGCGTTTTCTATTTCAAACTTTTACGTGAAACGCCTTAAACGGTTATTTCCTGCTTTTTTCGCGACCGTTTCAATATCTTCTTTCTTCGCTTTTTCGTACTTCCTTCCCGGCGAATTCAGTAAATATGCATGGAGTTTAATATCTTCTTGTCTTTATGTTTCAAATTTCTACTTTTATACTAAATCAGGCTATTTCGATAGCGAACTACAAGGCTCTCCTCTGCTACATACTTGGTCGCTGTCGGTCGAAGAACAATTTTATGCATTCATGCCCGTAATTATGATACTTGCGTATGGGGCATATAAAAGGTTTTCTGTTGCTATTTTAAGTGCCATAGGGGTATTGAGCTTTATCGGGTGTGTCTATTTAACTCAAAGTGATGTTAGCTTTGCATTTTTCGCATCATTTACGAGGTTTTGGCAATTTATTTTAGGAGGAGCTGTAGCTATTTATGGCTTACACCTGAAAAACCATCGCACTCTTTGCGAATTATTGACAGCTATTGGTGTAATTGTACTCCTCGCAAGCTGCGTTTTTTTAACTCACGATGAGTTTCCTGGAATAAAAGCAGTTGTTCCTACATTAGGTACAGTTGCCGTGCTTGCCTTTTCAAGAAAGGATTTATTCATCTACCGATTATTATCATTCAAGCCTGCAGAATTTATCGGTAATATTTCTTATTCTCTCTACCTATGGCATTGGCCTGTTATAATCTTCTATCAACTTCATTTTGAAACAGAGCTGAAAGCTCTAGATAAAGTTATTGTATTGGTATGTTCAATTTTATTGGGTGTGGCTTCATATTACTTTGTTGAACAACGTTTTAGAAAGTCAAAAAGCAAAGAAGGAGTTACAAAAAAGATATACCTGCAAGTAGCCTTATCCAGCGCATTACTATGCGCTATAGTTTATGGATTAACTTATGTATTGCCTGCACGATTTACCGAACAGCAATTAGCTTACGAGAAATTTATGGATAATCACAATGCAAACTACTTAAGGCACGGTGTTTGCTTTTTGACGAAAAAGTATTCTGATATTTCGTATTTTAAAGAAGACACTTGCTTAATTGCTGAAGAAGAAAAAGAAAATATTCTTTTGATAGGTGATAGCCATGCAGCACATTGGTATGCCGGATTAGAAGCTAATAGAAAGCCTAATCAAACTGTTAGTCAAATAACAGCCAGCGGGTGTAAGCCAACAATAAGCTACCAGGGAGAAAAGCGGTGTTCACAGCTAATGCGCTATGCGTTTGAAGAAATAATTCCGTCTGGAAAATATGATAAAATCATAATTTCTGCTAGATGGAGACTAGATGACTTACCTTGGCTTCTAAGAACTCTGGACCATTTAGAAAACGAAGTGGCAAAAATTACCGTGCTTGGGCCAATTATAGAATACACGCAACCCCTCCCGCGTATATTGGCCCATAGTGATTTTGAAGACAAACTGATGCGAACACGAAAGTATGAGTTTATTGAAGAAATTGATTCAGAGTTTGAAAATGAGCTTAAAGATAGAAGCGTAAAATATATATCTATTTTGAACAATATCTGTGACAGTACTGGCAATTGCAAAACACTTGTAGGCAACAAGCCAATTCAGTTTGACTATGGGCATTTAACTCTTGAGGGCTCACTTACACTTTTGAATAGGCAATCAAATATTAGTCTGTAAATTAGGCAAAAGGTAATTTATATAATTCTGCTAAGTAAAAATGCACCTTACAAATTACGTTTTGTTCGGTGCATAAAGTGCCATTGTCCGCTTTCATATTAATAAGGCTATGCTGAGTTAGAGTTTTCTAGTTTTGTTCGGAAAGGTGCCGGAGGCAGGTTACCCAGACTTTCATTTGTTCTTTTTTCATTATAATTCAACCGCCAGAACCAAGTCATATCTTTCACCTGACTGAGGCATTCAAACAAGTAAGCAGCGAGAAACTCCCTGCGGAATAAACCGTTAAAGCGCTCAACAAATACATTTTGCTCTGGCTTACTTGGCTCGATATATTTCAGTTCAATATAATTGGTTTCATATCAATCCGTCAGAGTCGCCGAAGTTAGCTCTGGGCGATTATCCATACGCAGCTGAATAGGTAATTCACGTCAGCTTTAAGCTGTTTTAATACGCGTACGACACGGCCAGCGGGCAAAAACGCATTGTCTTTTACAGCAAGACAATCCCGCGTGCCTTCATCCACCACATTCAATGTTCTGAACAGTTTACCGTAACGTAAAGTGACATGCATAAAGTCCAGCACCCATTGATAGTTTGTCTGCTCGAGCACATCAAAAGGCTGGGCTATTCGTTACCGCAGCTCGCATTTTGTAATGCGCCTCGGGTTCAACTCCATCTGGTAGAAAACGCGATAGAAGCGCAGGTGGTTATTTGGATAGCTTTGAACCGCATCCGGCCGAAAAATACTTCTAGTAGCCTGCTGTGGAGACTTCCCTCCAGACTGCATAAAGGATCAATGACAGCATTATCCACTTTGCGCCAGTCTCTCTGGGCGATAAAATGTCGCTCGGCCAATAGCAACAAAAAGACAGTACACCAAAAGAAATTCTGCGGGCTAGCGGTCGCCCTAACGCAAAAGCAACTTCCGAAAAAGTTGTACAAACAGTAGTAGTTAAAAACAAATTTAATAAGCGGGATCCCAGCTTGCACCTTGCTACGTAACAACGTTAGCACTACCCTTTTATTAAAGCCCTAGTTTTTCTCTTCATGCCTTCCAATTTATAGGGGTATACCCATGAACCTAGCTAACACAAAGCCGTCTATTTATCGCATCGCTTTTATTAGCCTGCTGTCTTTATTATTGCTTTCTTGTGCCAATATGGACAAGAGTTATAAAAATTATACAAAGGGGGGGCAGCCCGGCGATATTTTGTATAACTATGTCCATACGAATACTAGCGACAATAATACCGTAAACACATTACTAGCTAACTACAAAGGCCCGAAAAAGCTATCAACCATTGTTAAAAAATATGAAGACGAGATAGCGCAGTTGTATAAGCAACAAGCGTTATCATCCAAGGCATCTATCAGTGAAGATGAAAAGAAAGTACATTACGCCAATATAACCACTAACCAGGCTTCCGCTTTGTTTGCTTTGTATCCGATTGATACCGCAAAGTGGATGAAGATAATCTCAACGTACTCGGGTTTGAGTAAAAGCGACATTTACGAGTCCGCGATAACAGCAGGCTTAGACCCCTCAGTAGTTTTTACCTCATCAGCTTCCGGTTTTGAAGATACCGTAACCCCCCTTATTAATTCTATAGGTTTGGTTATTTACGGCCAAGATGAAGAAAGTAATGCCACCGTTAAATTTAGGGCCGAAGGTGATACTTATTGGCGTGAAGCATTAGACTTAGCATGGGAGCCCATTTACGGTTCGTTTGCTGGGAGCATAGTGTACCTAGATGCAAACACTACGTACAATATAGAAGTCACGATTACGGATATTTATGGCGATATAGTTGAACATTCCTTTCAAACAACAACAAAACCTAATACGCCCCCTATCGACCCAAATAAAATTTATTACCTTTCTGAAATATACTCTGGCGGCCAATTGAATTTAGAAGCGCTAAATATAGAAGGTAGCGCAGATGGCTACGCCAAAATTATTGGTGATGGCCCAATAATTGAGGCCGGAACCGCGTTCACTTCCGCCGTAAACATTGGTAACAATTCATTTGTAATGCTCGAAAATTTAACTATTAGAGGTGGTAAGCGTTACGGTATATTCGCTAAAAAAGCACACCATATATGGATAAAGGGATGCAATATCGCTGAATACGGCAGAGAAGCCGTAGATATTAGGAATGGTAAAGCTTATTCAAGCGCAAATAGCAATTCACCTATCAATTACGATTCTGGGATTTACTTAGAGCGTAGTGGTATAGCTGTAATTGAAGAGTGCGAAGTACACAGCCCTAATTTAGGAGCAAATAATTGGTCAGTTGGGCACCCTAACGGTGCAAACGCGCTTCAAGTTTGGGCATATCACGATAATGATACATACAGAGGTGAATTTATAGTAAGAAACAATCGTTTTTACGGCTCTCCAGACCACAGGTTTAATGATGTTATTGAAGGTCGGATGAATTTCGAACGGCGTGGTGGCTTTGTCCGCAACTCTGCAATTTATGGTAACTATTTAGCTTATGCGAATGATGACCTAATCGAAATTGATGGTGGCCAGCAAAACGTTTTGGTTTACGGCAACGAAATGGAACAGGGGTATGCTGGGATAAGTATAGCGCCTAATATGCTAGGACCGAGTTATATATTTCACAACTACATACACAATTTAGGAGATGATAGAGGCAAAGAGTGGACTGCTATTAAAGCTGGCGGTTTAATATCAAAGCCCGGAGGGCGCACGTTCTTATTCGAGAATATAATTAATGTTGACCGAAATGCTATTGCCGCTTCACGAGTTAGTGGCGATAGTACCTTTTGGCTTACTTCGCAAAACAATATTTTCTTCACGAAATTTAAAAATAATAATGTAGGTTACTGTATTCTCGATAAGGAAAAGTATTCAGGGACCACGTCAACTAACGATCTCTGTTTCAACGAAGCGGCTATGGGTACTCGACTAGAGATTGATTTAGATAATGTTATCGAACACCCCTACACACATGACCTAGATTACATAAGATCGCTTAAAAGCATTGAACTCCCATCGCTGTCTGTAGCTGATGAATATAAAGTTCCTAATTTTTCGCAAAAAGAAGCATTATTACCAGTTACAGATTAGACGGTCTTTATATGGCCACTTTCTATACAAAGTAGGCAACTATAACGGCTTATGTCATACATATGACAATGGGTCTAAACTATTGCTAAAGAAGCGGAAACAACCTAAATGGCACTAAGGAAGTTAATTAACAATAGTTTCAGTTACTAATCAAAAATTTTAACTTTTAATATATCAAACATAATAGTGAATAATCATGAGGCTTTAATGTAAACTAAGGACAATAATAAGCTTGAACTAAAAAAAGAAATAGCATGACTTTTCGTTACGATATTAACGGCATACGCGCTTTAGCGGTTCTATCAGTGGTGATTTACCATTTTTTACCTGAAAGTTTACCTGGTGGTTTTGTGGGGGTAGACGTTTTTTTTGTTATCTCTGGTTATTTGATGACCTCTATCATAATTACAAAACTCGATGTCAACAAATTTAATATTTGGGATTTCTACCTAGCCAGAGCTAATAGAATAATACCCGCATTGCTAGCGCTATGTTTTACACTACTCATTCTAGGTTTCTTTTTAATCACGCCTGTAGAGTACGAGAAATTAGCTAAACAAATATTAGCTTCATCTTTATTTATATCAAACCTCGTTTATTATAAGGAATCCGGCTACTTCGCTGAAGACTCGCTAGAAAATTGGTTATTACACACTTGGTCACTTTCTGTCGAGTGGCAATTTTACCTAATCTACCCTATCGCAATGGTCATTATCTTTAAACTGTTCACTAGAAAGTTTATTCCATTGATACTGACGTTAGCAACTTTGAGTAGTTTGGCCCTCAGCGTGTGGTTGAGCTCGCGGAACCCTGAACTTTCTTACTTTGCTCTACCGACGAGAGCTTGGGAAATGCTCGCTGGGGGACTGATATACTTCTTTGGCTCAAAAGTGCAATCGAAAATAACTAAGTGTTTTGAGCTTGTGGGTATTAGCCTTATCCTCTTGTCGTGTATTGCCTATTCAGAGAACATTGCCTGGCCCGGCTATGCAGCTATACTTCCCGTGTTAGGCACTTGTTTAATTATCGCATCAAATCAAAATAACTCTTCACTACTTAACAACTATGTCCTCCAAAAATTAGGAGTTTGGTCTTATTCAATTTATCTTTGGCATTGGCCCGTGGTAGTAGTTATATACAAAATGCAACTTGGACCACTGTATACGGTAATTGGCCTAGCAATTTCAGGGGTTTTAGGTTTCATTAGCTATCAATGCATTGAGAGATTAAAGCTGAAAAATCACAATTCAACTTTTATGAGCAGTTTAAAGAATAAACCGATTCAATGCTCGATTTTTATCGCGGCACTTTCATTTATGGTCTTTTCAACCGATGGTATTATCAGTCGGTCTTCGAATGAATATCAAACGGCTGTTAGTGATGTAAAAGCAAGCCCTTTAAGAGAACTATGCCACACTAATAAGTATGTTCCACCTAAAGACTCCTGCGAGTATTTTGAAGATAAAAACATAAAATGGGCTACTCTAGCCGATAGTCACTCTGTAGAAATTGCATACGCTTTAGCTAATAAAGTTTCTGAACAGGGAGAAGGAGTGAAACAATTTAGCTTTTCCGGCTGTAAGCCGTCATATGGAATGAGTAGTAATTTTTCTAATTGCGCTAAGTGGTATAATGATGTAGTAGATTACGTCATTACGAATGAATCTATAGAAAATGTGGTATTCATTCATCGCTACTCAGCGCAAATTTCTGGTGGAGACAACCACTTATATCCAGCGCTACCGCCAGAGAGACTTACTAAGACTAGTCTACAAGTGATCGAAAGTATTGACCGCGCCATTCTCGCATTAGCCGAACACAAAAAACGCGTCATAGTAATCTATCCGGTCCCAGAGCTTCCTAGAGCGATAACTAAAATGATAGATAGTGCGTATACAGCAGACTTAGATTTCAAAAATTTGAGAGGTACCAAGGCAAATTGGTATCTGGAAAGAAATAGAGTGATAATCAACCACTTTGACGATTTAGTATACCCTTCAAATGTAGTGTTTATCAAACCATACGAACTCTTTTGCGACAGTAGCTTTTGCTATGCTGTGAAAGACGGTAGAGCGTTATATTTTGATGACGATCATTTATCAGTTTACGGTGCGTCGATATTAGCAGCAGACATTGTCTCTAATAAATAATCTTGGCTACTTGGCCATAATAATACGCGGTTTATTGACACTCAAATCTTCAGTTAACCTATTAAGCATCAAGCGCAATTTATTTTGCGTGTGTATGTGGTTAACTCGAATAATACTAGCTACTCATGCAAAAATGGGTAGCTGACAGGCATTCTAAACATTAAACGACTTAATACACATATATAAAAATTATATTCTTTAGTAGCAATATACGCGGCCAGCATTAATCTCAAAAGCCTAACATAAGCGGCGTAGTACGATTTTCACTAACAGCGTCATACCGAGGGTCTAAACACCACCTAGAATTCTTAGAAAATATTTAGCGCAATTGATTACGAAAACATTAGACCTAAAAGTAATCTGAACATAAACGGTCTAATAGTATGTGATTGAAAAACCCAGTAATAACGGTTTGGAAAGAACAAAGATACGCAGACTCACACACCATACTGCATCGGTTCACTATATGAGTCAGGGGATAAGTGTAACAAATAACTCCGCATCATTAAGACTATGCAGTTCTAGCAAAAAATATAAAAGCTTATAAACTATCGATCCGAGGTAGATTTTATGTCCTTGAAGAAGCCGCAAGTATTGGCGCACGCTAGAGAGAGGTAAAGGTGCTAGTAACGACTTTAAGAACTGTAAATGCTAACTAAATTTCAGTTCGTTTCAAACCAAAAAAACCGAAGTGCTCGAAAGCGCCTTCGGTTTCTAAGTACAACCAAAATATTATTTTAAAATTCGACGACCACTTAGAAGAAGCAGTAACGACATACCTAAAAGAACATTTGGTGAAGGTGAATCAACAGTGGTCACAGACGAATTCAGAGTGCTTAAACACAAATCACCAGAAGAACAAAGCTCAACGTTACTAAACGCCGCACTGGTCCCCGAAACATTGTCTGCGTCCAAGATGAACACAAAGTTTCTGAACGTGCCCGTAAAAAATGAGCCAACATCGATTGCAAAGTCTACTTCTCCATCGCCAAATGTGTAAGAAGCAATCTGGTTCTGCCTAGAAGTTTCACTTCCACCTAACTGAAAAAACGTGTTAGGTGTAACGGTGTTAGCGTTATTAAAACCTATTCCATATACTTCTGCTTCTACACCAAATGTATTCAATGTAAAATATAGCATCGTATCTGACTGAATTTCAAAAGTGTCAGTGATATAGACCCATAGATTTCCGTCCAAAAGCAATTCTGAACCATCAGCACTCGGAGTCGCATCTCCCGAGTGGTGCTGATTAGCAATGCTAGAAGTTGAATATCCTGTAAAATCGATAAACGCAGCGTTTGCATTTACCGACATCATTGTTACTAGCGCGAAAATCGCCCCTTTAATTAATTTCATTTTAGTTTCCTAACTTCGACATCGAACTCTCTCACTAAGCAAGCAATTATCACACCAAAAAGAAAAAACAGTGAAATAACATAATGTTGACTTCGCTTCACATCAAACAAGAGGATTAAATGTAAAATATTTTGACAACTATTATATTAAACATACATCTTTTAGTTTTTATTTGTTGTGCCAGTCCTGTAATATGGGATGTAAAGACGTCTATATTACCTTATTACTTGTTGTTAACCCGATGCTTACTAATACGCTTAGAATAAACTTCAACGAAAATATAGAATTTACTTTGATTTAAAGCATTCCCCTCTAAAAGCTCCTTATTACAATAGATACAAGCAAATGGATAAAGCAAAAAATAACAGTGCGGTGAGTGCATTAAAATGGACTAGTGCGTTACAAATAGCGACTCAAGCCTTTAATTTCACAGTTGGTATTATACTAGCAAGATTACTGACTCCTGAAGACTTTGGTTTAGTGGCGATGGTGCTTGTTTTTGTCGCTCTGGCGCAAGTATTTAGTGACTTTGGGCTATCTTCTGCAATTATACAGAAAGACAGTGACCCTACCCCTCGTGACTACAGTACAGCGATGAGCTTTAGTCTCCTGTTGGGATTTACAGTTGCATCTCTCCTGTACTTTTGTTCTGACAATCTAGCAAATTTTTATCACCAAGAAAAAATCGCATTAATTGCTAAGTACCTTTCTCTTGTTTTTGTATTTAATTCTTTAACGAGTGTTCCTAAGGCGAAACTTTCACGTGAGATAAACCATAAGCTCATCTCAATGGCTGAAATGGTTTCATCAGTTGTTGCAATGGTGTCTGCTATAGCGCTTGCTTATTTGGATTTCGGTTATTGGAGTCTGGTGGCGCAACAAGTAATTCTTTCGTTATTACGGTTATTGATTATTTTACGCTTTTCAAGATTGCCTATTAGGTTGAAATTTCATACGGCCAATTTCAAACCGCTATTTTCGTTTTCAGTTTATGTTTTTTTAACCCAGTGCTTAAGGCAGACTGCAGTACAATCTGATAAACTAGTCGTGGGTAAATTTTTAGATTCTGCATCCCTAGGCCTTTATACTAGGGCTTACCAGTTAATGTTGTTCCCCATAAATAATATTTCTCGTGTATTGGCTAACGTGATGTTTCCAGTAATGAGCAAAATGCAAAATGACAAACAAAAGGTAGCTTCAGTTTACCTAAAAGTTGTAAGAAGTATTTCATTTATAACTTTTCCCCTCATGCTTGGTTTGATGGTAGTTGCTGAAGATTTTGTTTTAATGATATATGGCGAGGCGTGGCGCGAAATGGGTGTTTATTTGAGCTTTTTTTGCTTGATAGGCTTAGTCATGTCAATTGCAACCATTACAGGTTCTATATATTTAGCGTTAGGAATGTCGAAACTACAATTTAAAATAAACATCATAAACCAACCCCTCCAAATTATAGGGTTCTTGATTGGAATACAGTTTGGAATCGAAGGACTATTTATTGGATATTTTACTGCATATTTGCTATCAGCAATGATCACTTGGTGGAATGCGTTTAGAATTTTAGAAATTACCTATACCAAATTCCTGCTCGCTTTGAGTTTTCCTTCTGTAGCAAGCATCGCCATGGTAATAGCTCTGCTTGCAGGTGAACACTACTTAAGTGCTTACGTAAAAGAGAATTATATGCTTTTGACGCAATGTGTTATTGGAGGTATTTTTTATGGGTTAGCAACGATATTAATACAACCAAAAGCTTTCAATGAGTTAAAGGGCACTTTTCTAAAAAAATTATGATTTAACGTTTTCTTATTTTTTTAATACCATTTTGATTTCTAATTTTTCTCAATTTGAATTTCAAAAAGTCGAGCAAACTCAATTCGTCAAAATATGATAATAGTGATATCAGGCTTTCTTTATATAAAGCGCTTTGGTTATGCTTAATCTTGGGGAAATTGTGAGATATACCGCCCTCTACTTCTAACCAGTCTTCGCTCAAGTCTGGAATATATTTTTTGAGTAACAGGTTCGATTGAACAAATTGTTTCTTTATTTCTACCTTTATTTCATTAAAAGAAGCTTCGTTGTTTTCTACCACATGCTTCAACTGTAACTGCCGAGTAAAGCTCTGCCCGCCTAGCTCATACCAAAGCTCAGACCTCGTTTCGAACACTGCATGATTAATAATACAATGATGAATATTAAGAGCTTCATTGACACCACTTCTTTCTACTGAAGAACAGCTTTCTTCGTCGCTGAAACCTAATACCTTTAAAAAATCGACAGCAGAATTACCGTCATGCAACTTAGCTCTATTAAATTCCTTGAAGATGACATTGCGAGCACCAAAGCTCAGAGCCCATGACTCAGCCTTCTTAAAATAATCCAAGTAATTTCTGTAGTAATTTTGCCAAAGTGGGGTTAAAGGATCAGAAAAAGAATAAAACATGCGGGCGCTGGAATGTGGGTATCGAAAGCCTTGTTTATAGTGGGATATAAAATGCTCATCTTGTCTTCTAACGTAACAAATTATTTTAATATCAGAAAAAGTTTCACTCAAGCGCTGCTCTAACCGTTTTATTTGTTTGTCATTCAACCAGCTCATTTCTTCACAAGATGCAATAATATTGCCTGACGTTTTTTCTAACGCGTCATAGAGCCCATTATCGACAACAGCAAGAAAGTTTTCACCGCTTCCTTCGAATTCAACCCAAGTATTAATGTTACCAACATTTGATTGTTTACCGTCTTTTCTTTCGCGAAATAAATACCAACCTTGCTGGTTCAACCTATTTTCAACTGAAATTAGGTGTTTTTGGATTGCTGTCGTTCCTGTTTTATGTAGACCTATATGAAGGATTAACTTTCTCACTTTTTAACTACCTAATTTTATCTAAAAAAAATTTCAGAGCACATTATCATCAACTTCTAGAACTTTCTTTTCCTAAAGTGAGCTTCAAAACTTCTGAAATAGAAACCCCTAAGATTAAAAATAGCATTTTGATAATTAGTACTTTTTCATAAACAGAATAATTTGATATTGAAATCGCTTTAAACAGACGCTTTACAAATAACTTTGCCGAATTTTTTAATATAATGAAGGTTTTAAATTTTTCTTTGCTCTTATCCCATGAACCGCCGATGACACGACGCCTTTTTTTAAGCAATTCTTGTTTGTTTCTCGCAGGATGATATACCTTGGCTTCTTCACAATGTTTTACTTTTAAACCACTGTCTACGATTCTTCTAGACATATCATGATCACCACCCGACTTTAAGTCCGTCCTAAAACCTGAGTGAGCCTCTAACACGCTTTTTTTAGAACACCAATTTGCGGTAATACATAGACCATTTTCGGCATATTTTTTTTGATTCATAGAAAACATCGATTCAAAAGCTAGAGCTTCGCGCTCGACACTATCATTTTCGGCTTCGAAAAATTTCACCTCGCCCGCTACAATACCTATCAACTTGTCCGAATTGATACACGATACTAAGTTTTCAAGCCACGTTTTATCTGGTATGCAGTCTGAATCAGTGAACGCTAGAATAGAGCCATTTGCTACCGATATGGCTTTATTCCTAGCTGCATAGGATCCCGGAGTACTCTCTTGAAGCACGGTAATACCCTCCAATTGTTGCAGCACCTCAAAGGTATTGTCTTGCGATCCATTATCTACAACGATAATTTCAAATTTTTCCTTCGGTAGAGTTTGATTTTTTAGAGCATTAACACACTTCAACACTCGATAGCTATCGTTCCATACCGGAACAATTACAGATACAGTAATATCTGGTATCATGACGATTTACGTTCCTTAAAGTTTGATTCCAGCAGTAAAAATAACTTTCAGAAAGTTCCCAATCTAGTGGATAATTTCCTTTTGACGCCGCCTAAGAAAAACATCAATGTTGCTCTGCATCCAGCAATCTTAATTGCTTTTTTTATCCAAGCGACCTTTGAGTTCTTATGTTTGAGCGAAAATAAAACTTGCTCGCAAATGCGCTTTTTGAACCAATAATCACCCAAAAAGTCTTTGTGCTTTCTTGCAGATCCCAAGCGTTTTTCAATGTCACTCGGTTTCATCTTGCGAACTTTAGCACCGATACCGTCTTCATTTTGAAATCTATAGAGAAATATAGGAATGTTGATGTTAACAAAGGAAATATTACGCTTATATAGTCGAACATACATATCCCAGTCTTGACCATTATTAAGAGTTTCATCAAAAGACACTTCTAAAAGCAATTCCCTCTTTGCACTAAAGCCACTCATTCCACAATAGTGATTTCCTCTTACCAGAGAAGATTTAGTAACCTTACTATCTTTATTTACTTTTACTTTAGATTCGTTACCTAAGTGTTTGAAACCAGAAACTACTGCCTCTGCACCATTAAGATATTTTTCGCGATGATGAGCGAGATATTCAGGCAACCAAATATCATCGTCATCTAAAAAGGCTATAACATCACTATTGGACTCATCAACTCCCCTATTTCTAGCTACATTTGCACCGCCGGATAGAGGCTGTTTGACATACCTTATCCTGATGTCATCAAATTCAGACAACACGCTTTCGTAGCTTTTCGAAGAATTGTCATCGACAATAATAATTTCTTTTGGTGGAACTTGCTGTTCTAACACGCTTTTTAGTGAAAGCTCTAAGTAATCAGGTCTATTGTAAGTTGTAATAACAACACTGAATTCCATGATTAAATCCCTCTCAGTGACGTATATAATCGCTTAGCTGGCGTGTAAATAAAACGAACATAGCTATGGTAAATCGACCATTTTAAATTTGACCGACCAGTTATATCTTGCTTAGTGTAGCCTAACAAAGATGCTAAATGATAAACGGATTCTGAAAAGGTGTGACCAAAAAATGAAGATTGTTTGGATGCCTTACTTTTTCTAGAACTCTCTTTAAAAGTCGTTTGCGACTCAACACCTAAAGCGCTACATATTCGGCTGGTAATCTCCGACTGATTCAACACTAAATCTTCGTATTTCAGTAAAGTACAGCTTTCAGGTGAACTTGAAGAGAAAGAAAACCAATTCATGTAATTTATAATCCATTGATTCTCAAGTTCTACTGGTTTTACGTTCCACCGTCTAAATTGTGAAAGGAAAACATCTTTGGGGTTACGAACTATGCAGACATAGTGGCAATTTAAAACGTCTTTATATTCTAGTTCAAACTCTTTCATAAGCCGTAGTGCACTTTTCTGCAATAAGTGGTGCGGCGATTTTTCGATAAACGATGGACCAAATTTCTTTATTATTTCAAACCAACCTCGAAATATTAATTCTCTGTCATCTTCATGGGACGGTAGAAATCCTAAATTCTGTTCTAAAAACTCTACAATCTCAGCTCTTGCTCTTGTGGCGGTATAAGGCACAGAGCTGGCGAGCATTTTTAATTGTGGTAACTGTAAAACTGAAGCTGCTTTCGTCCAATAAAGAGTCTCTGATTCGAAATGTTTTGTAACTGGGTAAGCTTTTATTTTCATAGCATCCGTTAAGCTACGAAAAAGGAAACTAGAACCAGACGACTTCTCTGAAAGTATATAAATTACATTTAATTTTTGACTAGCCATCATACTGTGCCTTTGTCTCCCTGTACCAAGCCAAGAACATTTGCATACTGATTCATTGTTTCTATCGCAATTGCATTCCAATCATATCTTGCAAGGAATTCAGATTGCTCAACGTGTAAATTTAATTTATCGAGGTTGTTTAGCTTTCTAGTTAAAGAGTCGACATCGCCAACTTTAAAGTAGCAATCTGTTTGAAGTGCTATGTCTAGATTCGGCTGGATATCAGATAAAATCACTTTTGTACCTGCACTTATCGCTTCAAGCGCGACTATTGGATGTCCTTCGTGATAACTAGGCAAGACAAAAACTCTTGCAAACTTATATAAGCTTTGAAGCTCAATACCGCTGCGTCGGCCAGCAATTACTACTTCCTCACTAGCTTCCTTCTTTATCTGCTGTGAATATTCATCGTCATGGTCAGCATCTCCTACAATAACAAGCTTATAAGGTGTTTCTGAATGATTAAAGGCATTGATTAGATCGTGTAGTCCTTTCTCAGGAACCAACCTAGCAACAGCTAGAATATAGCCGTCAGATGAAACAGAAAGATCTTTTGGAAGATCACTATTTACACAATCAAAACCAAAATTAGCAAGTGTCCCATTAGGAATAAAAATGATGTTTCTTTTTCGTTTCGGAAATCTATTTTGAAGCTCTGAAGTTAGAGAACGACCAACTACAATAACTTTATTCGCAAATCGGCACGCCATTTTCTCTCCGGTTTTGAGAATATACTTAGCTAATGCATTCCACTTTTGACGATCATAATCAGCCCCGTGGTGGGTTACTACCACTCTCAAACCGAGTAAGCGTGCAAAAGGTGTAAAAATCGCTGGCCCAATAGCATGAACATGGAGTACGTCAGGGCGGATAAATACAGCTGAGTAAATAATGGCAATGAACGTATGAAGAAAGGTCTCTAAAAACTTATTTTGGATTGCCCACAAGCCAACAATTGAAACACCTTTGTATTCAGTTTTCCTCTTTTCCAAGTACGGACTACGACCAATAACCGTTACTTCAACACCTTCGTCGGCAATCCTAGGGTAAATTTGCTGACAATGAGACTCAATTCCCCCCATAATATTTGGAATACCTCTAAGTCCTACAACTGCTATTTTCATTTATTTAATATCCCTATAGCTCTTTGGGCCATTATTACTAATCACTTTCGCAGGCATTCCCGCAATCGTCACATTCCCTGAAAAACTTTTGTTAACTACAGAATTTGCTCCAATGCCGATATTATCGCCTAGTGCAATACCGCCGTATATTTTCGCACCTGGACCGATATAGCAGTCGTTACCTATTTTAGGCGCTTTCATTCCGTCCCTCACGTCCGCACCAATATTTACACAGACATGAATTCTACAATTCTTGCCAATTTGTGCGTTCGAGTTGACAACAATAGTGCCAGCATGTGCAATTGATAAGCCTGGCCCAAAAACATTTGGAGGTATAGAAAAACCTAGCTTTCTTCCTTTTCTTCGAACATTAAGCCTTAAAAAAACAACATAAACTTTGCTTAATAGTCCATCCTTGCAATTTAAAAAGTACTCCAGCTTTCTCAAACATTTTTGAAAAGACCAGATGTCATGGGTCAATTTGTTTTTTAGTGAAGGTTTTATATTTAGTGATTTCAAATCTTCATCTAGAAACATTCTATAATCTGATTTACTCTCAATTCGCATAAAGTAATTCCCGTTTACCTAAAGAATGCCTGCAATGTTTAGTTTTTTTCTTATAACCAATAAGAACAGCATTTAAGATTGAAAAGAATATTAGCCCTTCGATATTCCACAGTGGCATTGTCGCCATATTCATTGCTAAGAAGCCGACGAATGACAACGCAATAATTTTCGATAACTTTTTGTCTAATAGCTTAAGTGAATTTATGAGTATAGTTATGCAGACAAAAATGAAACTTACAAAGCCAAGTACGCCGTACTCGTAAAGATACGAAACAAAGGTATTATGAGCGTATAAATTGAAACGCCCTTTCCAAGAATCGGGGCCGAATCCTAATAGTTGGTTAAGCAACTCAGCATTGCGGAAAGCATCAATATACTGGCTCCATATATAAACTCGTGCAGACATGATATCGCGCTCAGAATCAGAAAAATAAATTGGGGCTTTTAACATGAGGTCTAGATTACCTAACAGAACACTTACATCAGAGAATCTCTCACGCATAGAAAAAGACAAAACAATAAATGCAAGGCATAAAATCATAGTAACAACCATCATCACTGGTGCTTTTTGGGAAGGCTTTAGGCTTTGTTCAACTAGCGTGAAATAAAACGCTGCTGCTATGGGAAGTATAGTGAGAATAGACGTTCTGTAGTTAACCAAAATTAAGAGAATTAATGAAAGACTGAACAAGGCCGTTCTGAAAGACAAAGTTCCTCTATTGATAAGCCCTATTACGAAAATAAAACTTACAATTACCATAGAAAAAGCGGCTTCATGGTTATATCCGCCGATATAACTAGCAGATCCGTCTGCTTCGGTGGCTTTTGCTTGCCCTAAAGCTATAGAGAGAACTTGTAATGTAACTGGCATTGTGAAAGCCACAAGAAGCTTCTTCAACGTTGTATTCTGCCCTTGCAACCTAATTGATATTACTAGCGCGCTGGCAAGTACCAAAAAATAACACCATTTCACTAACACATTGATTGTGCCTGGTATCTTCATATTTACAAAACCGCTAATTGCGATACAAAGACAAAACAGAAAAAACGGGAAATACTTTTTGAGCAAAAACGCTGACGTGGGAATAAGTAGTAACCCTAAGCCAGCTACGCCAATACTTCCCAAAGCATTTATCGAAAAACCCGCAACCAGTGAAGGGTACGTAATAGTATGAAACGCCGATAAAAAGAATCGCAGCCATATAGCGCATATTGCGAACGCTAAGTATTTATTGCAATTCCCCGTTATGGTTCGATACACCATAATAAAGCTTACTAGGCCAACAACTACCTTTAACCCTTCGAACATGTTTATTTACAAACCTTTTCAATAATGGCTATGACTTTTTCTTGAAAGGCATTGTAAGAAAATTGCTTTGCACAGCTTTTGCTCTTTGCAGCGTAAGATGCCCGAACAGTTTCATCACTGAATGAGCTTAACGCGCTTGCAACACCTTCAGCGTTATTTAACTCACACAGAATACCGTTTTTTTCCTCACTAGCGCCAGTTACTCTGTAAGGATATTGTTCGGCAATAATTTCCGCAGGGCCCGATTCACAGTTTGTTGCTATTACTGCTTTTTCTAAGCACATAGCTTCAACAATGGCGTTAGGAAACCCTTCAGCATTCGATGTACTTACAAAGTATTCGGCATTACTTAAATAAGGGTATGGGTTTGCTTTAAAGCCAAGAAACTGAACATTGCTATCAATTCCTAGTTCTTTAGCTTGCGCTTTAAGGTTCGCTTCTTCATCGCCCACGCCCAGAATTACCAAGTTTTCGGCTATGTTAGCTTTGGCGTAGGCGTTAAGTAGTAAGGAGAAATTTTTATTCTTAACTAAGCGCCCTACTCCAATAATGTAAGGCTTAGTCGGTAGGTCCGACACACTTTCTGAAGCCTGAATCTGAAGTTGGTCGATATCGTAAGGGTTGTACAACACCGATACCTTGTCTCTTGATACTGAATAGTTATCGATAAGGTCAGCTCTTACACCTTCAGATACAGCTACAACACTGTCGGCTTTATTGTAAAGCAAACGAACTAATAAACGGCTTACACTATCCTTTAAGCCGCCAGAAAGGTGGCTTGTTGTATTAACCCGCTCGCTAATTATAGCTTTAAACTTTAAGCGTTTGGCTAACGTAACGTTCAAGAAGTTACTTCGCGTTAAAAAGCTAAAGCAAAATTCTGGGTTTAGTTCTGCTAAAACGGGCTTAAGCTGTTGATAACCTGAAACTAAACTGCCTTGGGAATTAAGCACTATTTTATTAACGTATTCAGGGCAAACTTGAGATTCGGGCAAGTCGTCTAGCAGAATTAGATGTACAGGAATGTTTTTAGCAACGAAATAAGATTGCATTATGGTTAACAGTTTAACCATTACTCGTTCAGCGCCACCGCCTTCAAGCGAATTAATGATAAACACCGCTGGACGCGCTGAGTACTCCATGAAAGTTCCTTTTCGTTGTAAATTTACTACAAAGCTGGATAATGATACCAGAAGGTGTGCAAGTTCATAACCCACACCCTGTACTTATATGTTCAAAACTCTATTCGAAGATAGGTTAAACATAAAATGTGCCAAAAAGATCAATAACGAACAAAAAAACTTTATGACTTCCAAAATGCCTTTCAAGTTCTTAATAAGTTTGCCATCATTGTCTTATTGGTAGGCAAGCTATGCTATCGCATGGTAGTGAAAGATTTTTTACACTTGCCTTAATCTATTGCATAAAGTACCCACGGTTTGCACCAAAAGAAACGTTTTTGTTTTCCTTTTCTTACCCATTCAACTGTGCGCAGCATGTTAACCGCTGTTCGCTCGGCTGTTGTTGTAGGTCTTACCTTACTGGCTGTTACCTCACCCATTGCCGAACAAAAAACCGTATTCACCGAACAAGTTTATGCACGTATTAATTCAGTTTATGGCAGCGAAGCAAAGGAGCACGTTGCTAAATGGCGACAATTGGTTGCTGAGTTACAAAGCGAAGATCTAGACGAAAAGCTTTACGAAATAAACCGCTTTTTTAACCGTTTTGATTTTGTTGACGACCTTATTCACTGGCAACAAAAAGATTATTGGGCAACGCCAATAGAGTTTATTTCCACCGGTGCTGGCGATTGTGAAGACTACACTATTGCCAAATACTTCTCTTTAATTGAACTTGGCGTTCCTGAACAACAGTTGCGATTAATGTATGTAACCGCCGTAGAATTACGCCAACCCCACATGGTTTTGGCGTATTATGAAACCCCAACCTCTATTCCACTTGTTTTGGATAATATAAATAGGCGTATATTGCCTGCTAATAAAAGAAGAGATTTGTCACCCATTTATAGCTTTAATGGTAACGGCTTGTGGGCCGCAAAAGCTATGGGAACTGGCCGTAAACTAAGGGGAAGCGGCCCAATGAAGATGTGGGACGATATGGTAGAGCGGCTAGACCGCGTTATGTACGGAGATAAAGAAGAATAATGAGACTATCTACCCAACTAAGTACAAGCTTACTCGTTTTTTTGATACTGGTATTTGCTGGTTCTTTTATAATAAACGTTAAATTAACCAGGGAGTATGTAAACGAGCAGCTTGCCACCCACGCGCAAGATACTGCGACTTCGCTGGGGCTATCTATCACCCCATATTTAAGTGAAGACAACGGTATTGCGGTAGCCGAAACCATGGTCAATGCTATTTTCGATAGAGGGTTTTACCAATATATAACCATTACCGATATGGAAGGGAATTTACTGATTGAAAGGCGAAACCCTAATACCATTGATACGGTGCCTGACTGGTTTACTAACATAGTGGAAGTTACACCACCGGTAGAGAAAACCGAATTGAATAATGGCTGGACAATGGCGGGTGAGCTCGCGGTTCAAAGTCACCCAGGGCTAGCCAATGAAACCTTGTGGGAAAGTGTTAAACAAAGTGCATTTATGTTTTTCGCAGCCTTCGTGTTTGCCTATATTGCCCTACTGTTTATCATTACTGCCATTACAAAGCCCCTTCGTATTGTCGTAAACAAAATTGAAGATATTCAAAATCAAAAGTTTTCTCACATTAACTACAAGCCTTTTACGAAAGAGCTGTCTTTTATAACTCAGGCGGTAAACCGGCTTTCTTCGTCTGTTGAGGTAATGTTTAAAGAGTTAACCCAGAAGGCCGAGCAGTTCAGAATTCAAGCTTTTGAAGACAGTCTGACCGGTGTGCAAAATAGAAACGCTTTCACCCGCCATATGAACGCGCTATTGAGTAAAACTGCCACCTCGGATGAAGGCTATGTAATTTTAATACGTCTTGCACAACTAAACGCTATCAACATGACGTTAGGCGCACAAGATGGTGATAAGTATGTTACTGGAGTAGCTGAAGAGCTTAAAAACTTCTCGTCTAGCATTCAAGAAACATCATTTTTGTTTAGGATATCGGGCGCTGATTTTGTTTTGGTGACAGAGGCAATGACAAAACAAGAGTGCGAAGCGCACCTGCAGGTACTTAATACCACTTTGTCACACTATAACCCGCTTAAAGATGGCAGTAAGGCAGTATGGATAGGTGCAGCGCAATTCAATGACCAGCAATCTTTTTCTGAAATTATGGAAAATGCTGATAGCGCGCTTATGGCAGCTACAAAGCAACCCAATGGCTGGCAATTTGCCTCTGAGCTTTCTCATATTCACAGCAATACGGCGTGGAAAGAGCGTTTAAACCAAATTTTAGACCAACAGTACGCAGATATACTTATTCAGCCTGTAATGAACGTTGACCAAAACACGCCCGCTTATTTCGAGGCGTTTGCACGATTTAAAGACAAAGATACTGGCAACCCAATACCAATGTCTCAATTAATTCCGGCATCAGAGCGCTTGAACTTAATTCCTGAGGTAGATAAGTTGGTGGTAAGCCTAGTGCTTAATAAGCTAGCAAAAGATAAACGCAACGTAGCCATTAACATCGCAAACGCGTCGCTAGCCAATGCTTCGTTTAGACAGTGGTTATTAGGTGTACTGAACCAAAATGAAGCGTTATGCACCTGTTTGATCTTTGAATTAGAAGATTCTGCATTAATACACCATAAAAGCGACGCGGTATCATTTTGTAAGTCGCTGGTTAATTTAGGCTGTAAGATTACCATTGAACATTTTGGAGACAATCTTGCATCACTAGCTGGGTTGAGGGCAATTCAGCCCCATTTTGTAAAAATTTCCGGCAAACTTACGAAAGATATTCACTCAGACAAAGACAGTCAGCTATTTGTAAGTAGTTTATTGAGTATCGCTCGTGGGTTAAGTATTAACATTATTGCTGAACTTGTTGAGAATGAAGCGGAATGTGTCGCTTTATCAAAGTTAGATGTTTCATATCAACAAGGGTTTTATTTTGCGAAACCTTCGCTGTGGCAGTATTAATACACGCGTAAAATGAGCATAAGTGAATAGATGTACAACAAAAGCGAGATCTTGTACGTTCACTTGTTGTACAATATGGCCATATGGCGTTAGCAAGAAGCTAACCCGACGTTTTTAATCTAAGGATAAGTTATGCGTAGCAACGTTTTTTTATCTGTGCTTTTAAGCGCTTTAATCGCTTTTTCGACAGTTTCTTTTGCACAAGAAGGTAGCGTACCAGGCCTACAAGTTAGAAACCTTTTAGTTACCGAAATTGAAGAAGGTGCCGCGGTTGAGCAAGCCGCTAGTGAAGTAAGCCAGACCGTACTTAGTGAAGGTATGTTTTTTGATGCCGCAGGTTTATCGTACCTAACCGAGAACCAAACTGCTTATCAGTCGATGGTTGCTCTTCTGAATGATAACGCTACTGGGTTTGAAATTGCTATAGCAGGTTTTGGTGAATTGCCGGAACAACCAGAACAAGTAGTAACTATCGCTATTCTAATGTTCCCAGAAGACGCTAACGAAATTTACAACATCGCGCTTCAAATGCAGGTTATCAGCGAAGAAGATGCGCTATTAGCAGTAATTAATGCGGGTGTAGACCCTAGTACCTTAACGGCAACTGCTGCAGGCGCGGCTGGAAATACGTTCTCTCCGCTAGGTGTAGGTACTGGTGCTGCTGGTGCTGGCGGTGGCGATACCACTATTTCAGCGAACTAAAGTCCATTACATTTAAATTTCGCGCTAGTACGTTGTAAGTGCCTATTTCTAATACCCAGAAAACCGAAAAGTTTCTTTTCGGTTTTCTTTTGTTTACCTTGTTTTGGCTGCCTTTATCACTGGGTGCCAACCGCCCGTGGGCGTGGGCGTTAATGCAGATGTCGTTTTTCTTTATTGGCGGCGTTCTACTGCTTACTCACAAAACACTGCTCTCTCAGCTCTATGCCAAATACAAGTTGTTCGTCATTGTATGGCTGGCATTCCTGACTTGGCAGCTTATGAATATAGTTCCTCTGCCCTTTGCTTTAGTTGAAGCTATCCGCCCAGAGCGGGTTCAGTTTCTGCTAAATGGGAATATTGAAAACATAGAAAGTATAAGGTCGCAGTGGCTTGCCTTAAGTTTTGATGTTGGGCAAAGCGACGTTACTTTTTTTAAATCCCTTGCCTATTGTTTCTTATTTTTTATCTCACTAACGCTTATTTCCTCTGCTAAACGTTTAAAATACACCCTTATAGTGATTAGTGGCGCAGGCATATTTCAAGCTGTTTACGGCTCGTTAGAGGTGCTATCTGGCATCAACTACAGCTTGGTTTTCAAACTACCTGTTTCGCATATCGCTACAGGAAGTTTCGTCTATAAAAACCACTACGCTAATTTTCTTCTACTATGTTTAAGCGCTGCCATCGGCTATATGATAGCTAGCTTGCGAGTTCGAAGCGGTTCTAGCCCTAGAGAGCGATTACGTAGAATAGTGCGTTTTTGGCTAAGCAATAAAGTGCTGTTTCGTATTGGTATTATTATAATGGTTATCGCGTTAGTTATGTCTCGCTCTAGAATGGGTAACAGCGCTTTTTTTATTGCCATGACTATTACCGCCACACTAGGCTTAATTTACTTTAAACCCCGTCAAAAAAGCTATGTAGTGCTATTTATCAGTATGTTGGTAATCGACATTCTTATTGTTAGTAGCCTATTTGGGCTTAAGCAGGTACAGCAACGCATAGAGCAAACAAACTTAAACCAAGAAAGCAGAGATGAAGTTGTAACTGATGCCCTGCCCCTTCTTTCTCAATATGGAGTTATCGGTACAGGCGGAGGCACCTTTTATACGGTATACCCTCAGGTACAAAGTGAATCTATTCAGCACTTTTACGATCATGCTCACAACGAATACCTTCAGTTTGCTATTGAGTTTGGCATAGTAGGCGCAGCCATTATAGCCATGCTTGTATTGCTGTGCGCGAAAAGCGCTTTAAGCGCAATAAGACACCGAAGACATCCACTGCCAAGGGGAACCGCCTTTGCAACTGTTATGGCGGTTATAGGAATGGCATTACACAGCACGGTAGACTTCCCTCTACAAGCACCAGCAAATACCGCTATATTTATTATACTGTTAGCGCTAGGTGCGTTAAGCCGCGATATACCTATGGGAAGACAAGATAAATAACCAGCATTGGTTTTATAACACAAGGGGATTTGTGTGGTATTAAAGATAAAGCGACCGATAAAAGAAGAGCCAAACGTTCAACATATGCTGGAACGTATGCCTAAAAATGTTGCCGATTCTTTTACAGAAGACCAACTGTTTCACTTAAACACAGCCCTTGCCGGTCGGCGATGGGGTAGCCACAAAGTTGATGTAAGAGGCACTATAGGTTTACTGCGAAGCCGATATTACTTCGTTTTATTGGCAGGCCGAGACAAGCGCGACCTATCGCGTACCGAAAGCCGCATAGGCAAACTAGTGATGGCAGCGGTTATTGCTTTATTCTTATGCGTATCTTTAGTGTTAGGCTTAGTGCTGCTGTATATATTGAAAAGCTGGCTGGGTATTAATCTTTTTGAAGGGTTTTCACTAGGCCTTTGGGATTGGCTAAATGGAAAAGGCTAGCTAATCATAAGTTATGCATTCAGGAATGCGTTTTCGAACTGGGTAACTGGCGTCACGCAACCATCTACAAACGGTTTCACTCGCATTGTGCTTTTGTATTGAATTTAACACAAACTCTCTGCTAAGCGGGTTTTGAAGGCCTAAATTCAAATGCAGCTTCAATTGCTCTTTAATTTTTACGTAGTGAATAGACCTTGCACTAAACATTTCTAAACCAAACTCCACAATAAACTTGTGCACTATGGCATCTTGTGGGCCGGCTTGCTTGGCGTTTTTTAGATAATGATAAAACTCATCATCTAATTCATCACGCAGCAGCTTTACAGATGCCAAGCCAATCCAGCTGCCGCTCCAAGTAGGCCGCAATAACAGGCTTTTTTCATAGCTTTGTGCCGCATTGTTTAGGTTAGCACTAGTGCTCTTCAAACCTAGTTCAGCATCGCCTGATTCTTTACTTCTTTTTTCAATAACCGCTTTCCACTCAAATAACTGCCCCTGTATTTGATAATACAGAGCGTTGTCTGGGAAATAATCAATAGCGTTGCCAATTTTGCCAAGGCCACTGTCAATTCTCTTTATTGAAGCTTTGTCAGGGCTTAGTTGCCAACCCTCAATGTCATTTTTAACGCTGTAATATGCATTGCCCGCAATGAAAAGCTGCATACTCCACAAAAAACAGAAACCGGCAAGCGCCACCATTACCCACTTCAGTATTAAGCTGTTATTTGTGAAGGTATTGAGTAAACGGCTAGTCATTGATTGGTTCATTTTTTGGTTCGAACGATACTATCGCACCAGGCCGCGTTACAAAAACTTCTTGTGCAAATTCATCACTGAATGCCGACACAACTTCGTAAGCGGCGCTCATATCGTTGGGGCGACGTATAAGGTCATGGGTGTCTGACGCCACCACATGAAATGCTTTGTTTCGCATCATAGCTAATGCAAAGTCTTCTACCTTGTCGCCAAAGCGGCCTGTTAACGCACCTGCGGTAACTTGGAACATACAGCCTTGTCGCTGCAGCCAACTAAATTTGTGCTGCTCGGCTAACAGCTCGCGATTGCGCTCTGGGTGTGCAATAAGTGGCTGTACGTTATTTTTTAAAAGCCATTTAATAAGAACTTCTAAGCCTTGTGGTACGTGGCTATGTGGCATTTCGAGCAACAAAATATGCTTGCCATTATACTGGCCTAAAAAAGGTAGTTCACTTTGCTTGTACCAAATAGGAATAAGTTCGTTTACGCGTACCTCCGCAGCATAGGAAAGTGAAAGAGGAATAGATGCGTCGTTTACTGCTTTCTGAAATTCCTCGAACGCGAACTTAATTGAACTTAGGGAGTTATCGAAATAACCTTTGTGGATATGAGGCGTACAGACCATATGACGAACACCGCCATCTACAGCTTGCTGCACCATTTCTAATGCGATATCTAAAGACCTGGCACCATCATCGATGCCAGGTAATATGTGGCTATGTAAGTCTATCAATAATTACTGTTAGCTGTTTTTATGACTGGTATACCCATATTGATCATAAAACCCAGCGTACCTTTGTGCTGCTCCCGATTTGCGTAAGTCTACTTGATTTAGTACTACACCATCAAGGCGATGACCTACTTGTAAGAAGCGAGACAGCCCATTATTGATTAATTTCTCACTGGTACTATCAGCACGCACAACGTAAATAACCGAGTCACAAGAATTAGCAATTAACATAGAGTCGCTTACCGCTTGAGTAGGTGCAGTATCAATGACAACGTACTTATACTGTGTTTTTAACAGCTCAATAAGCTCGTTGAAACCTTTATCCGACAATAGCTCCTGCGGGTTAGAAGGTATAGTACCTGCAGATAAGATGTCTATATTAGACTCTTCATCTCTAACCAAACACTCATCTAAAGTATGTGACTTCAAGATAAGGTTGGCTACGCCCGGCTGATAGTTCGGAACGTTAAATTGCTTTCCTACACTAGGGCGGCGTAAATCAGCATCGATAAGTATCGTTTTATCTAGCTGGCCTAACGCGAATGCCAAGTTTATAGAAACCGTAGTTTTACCTTCTTTAGGTACACTTGAGGTTACCATTATAGCTTGTTGCTCTTTGTCTAAATTTAATAAAGACAAGCTAGTACGCAACGTACGAACAGACTCGGCAAATTGATGCTTTTTACCGTCGAAGAACGAGCGAACTGGCAAATCAGTCTTTTTCTTGTGTGGTAGCCATGGAATAAGACCCAACATGCGCTGGCCTAGCTTGCGCTCCACATCTTCCACCGAGCGTATACCACTGTTAAGCGTTTCCATAGCTATAGCTAAGAACACGCCAAAACCAATACTGAACACGAATGCTGCGCCAATTAGTAACTTTTTGTTAGGTTTTGAAGGCACATAGTTTGGAAGCGCTTCATCTAATACTCTGGCGTTTGCAGATTCAAAACCACCCAGCTCGTCTGTTTCTTTTAAACGTGTGAAAAATGAATTGTATAGCTGCTGGTTAATATCAACTTCGCGCTGAAGGGCTTTGCGCTGATTATCCAGACCAGATAAGTCGCGGAACTCTGCTTTAGCACGAGAGACTTCTCGTTCAAGCTGAGCTACTCGATCTTCCGATACTTCATATTGTGTAGTAATACTTCTAATAAGGTCGCGTATTTGGCCGTTTAGTGTTGTTCTTATTGAAGAAAGTTCAGCGTTAGCTGCAATCATTCGTGGGTGTTTCGGGCCGTATACATTACTAAGCTCACTCACTCGCGTCATTGCCTTAGCTTCATCTCGGCGAACGTCTCTGATAGTCGGGTGATTAAGTACTTCAGGCAAGCGTGCAATGTCATCTAATGAAACATCATTACGTGTTTGTTTGTAAATAACCGCGTTTAGTTTAAGCGCCGTCTGTGCATCTAATAACTGCTTACTTAGTTGCTCTAGTTCTTCAGAAGCTAAACCGACTACACCATCAATGTTTACCACTTGGTTTTCTTCATAGAACTTCGCTAAGTTACGTTCAGCAACATCTAGTTTTTGTTTCAATCCTTCTAAGCTTTCTGTAAGAAAAGACGTCGCTTTTGCTGTCATATCCAGCTTAGCTTGAAGGTAGTTTTCAATGTACACATCGGTAACTGCGTTAGCTAGTTCAGCCGACAGCTGCGGAGATTCGGTAGTAACAGTGATACGCATTACTTGCGTGTTATCTACCATTTCTACTGATAACGCGCTCATTAATAAGGATGTGGCTTTACGCTTTTTAGCCGCTAGGACTTGCTCTTCAGTCAGCTCTTTTGGGTCTTCTTGGGGCAAAAATGGCAGTGCCTCCAGAAGGCTTGCCTTAATTTGGTCTACAATGCCTGGCTCTTCCTTAGCGGGCATAAAGTCTTCATTGTTCCATAATGACAAGCTTTCTACCGTACGCTCTGCAATTTGACGCGACTGCAATATTTCAAACTGAGTTTGCATGTAGTCTTTACGCTTAGTATCTAAGCCATAGACCTCTTCAATTGAAACAACGTTGGCTTTGTCAGCTTCTACCAAGATAGTAGTGGTAGAGGTATACATAGGCGTCATGCGCATTACCAAAAGCGCCACGAGTATTGTGAACGCAATTGCTAGCGAAATAATACGAAATGCGTAACGCTTTATAATTCCTAAATAGTGAGCAATGTCGATGGTTTCATTTTCAAACACACCGGCGTTTAACTCTTCCCTGCTATTTACTGCCATTTTTATTCCTGAACGCTACGTATAATTTAGAAGAAACGCTGATTAATGGTGATGATGTCACCAGGCTGGATCATGTCGCTAACCGTTACTGTGAACTCGTTAGTTCTGCCGTCTTTTTCGCGAATGATGGTAATTTTGTCGCGCGCTGCACGTTCGGTATACCCACCTGCTAACGCGGCCGCTTTATTTACTGACAGACCGGGTTGATAAGCGTAGCCGCCAGGGCGCTTAACTTCACCATCAATAAAGAACGGGCGATATTCTACAATAGCGACAGAAACAGATGGGTTAATAAGGTAATCCCCTAGTAACCCTTCGTAGATAAGTTGCTCTACTTCAGCGGCTGTCATACCTACCAGTTTAATCTCACCTAAAAATGGGTAATTAATAGTACCTACGTCTGGAAGGCGAACTTCCATTGAAAGGTCTTCTTGTCCAAAAACGCTTATTTGAATTCTATCGCCAGAGCCTAATTGATATTGGCTCATGCTTAAGTTGCCCTCTTGGGCTACTACAACGTTAGAAATGAACAAATAACAAATAAAGAAGAAGCTTAGAACTACACTATTCTTCACAACGTAACCTCAGCGGATAAACCAACAACGTTTCTATCATAACCTATAGCTTCTCTGTTACTGTCACGATCAGCTAATTGATAAAATAACGAGAATGATAAATAACGACGTGCTTGATAATTAAGAGAAGCTGAATAACGCATCAATTCGTCATCACGGTTTGCTATACCGTCATCATCAAGTACATATTCATTTGTTTCACGAGCAATGGTTACAGAAGAGCTTAAACGTTCTAACCACTCATGGTTCCAAGATGCAGAATAATCTCTGCCTCGGATAAAGTTCCCTTCACCATTAGTTTCTCGGGTGTCGGCGTTGGTAGAGAAACGAAACGTTGAATACGAAACAGGTTGCCATTCTACTCCAACCTCCCAATCAGTACCATAGAAGGTACTTCTAGTCGCAGATTCAAAGTCTTTCTCTTTATAACCGACTTTCGCAAAACCCGTTGTTGCAGCAGTCGATTCCCAAGTTACACCCAATAGAACACGTGTCTCGTCACTATCACGTGTTGCAATCCCGGTTTGGTTATCGTATCTGACATAGGTTTGGGTAACATCAAGAACGGCTGTAGTCGCTGAACCTATTCTATAGCCCAACTCAGCACCCACTTTATTTGTTGCGCGATCTCGAATTAGGTAAGCTTGTTCAGACCTATCATAGTCTAACGTTTCACGGTTGGCTTTTAGCGTTAACAAGCCATCAGAGGTAGCAGCGCCGTACATGTATTCACCACCGAAATAAGTACTTTTGTACCTGTCAGGAGAAGTAATAGCTGTACCAAGTCCTAGTGAGAAGCCGGTACCCCTGTCTTCGTGACCGTCTTCATATTGAGCGATAGCATTGACTCGATGGCGACTGTTTAATTCAAAGTCACCCGAAGCTTCTACAAAGTGATCGGTGTAATCATCGTTATCACTGGAAAAATAAACGCCGCGTTCTAATCTATAACCAACTTGAACTGGATTACCATCTACTTCTGTAGCAGCGATTAGTTCCGGTGATAACGTAGCGCGCCAGCTATATATTTTGGGGTCATCATCACGCGCATACGCAACATTATCGACGTAAGCCATCGACGATGAAAATGATGGAATTAAATCGAACTGCCCTGCTTGAATTCGACCGGCCTCTTGGGCATATAGTGTCGGGGTGGCGCAAATTACCGACATTGCTATGATGCTTTTGGTCCTTTTAAACATGTTTTTTCCTTCCTTCGATGACCTATCTGTAATGACAATCTAATAACGGTAACTTCGTTTAGCTTTCACCCACTACACAAGCGTATAGCTCTAGTAAAAGAAAAATCTGCATCTTTTACAATTTTTGGTGTTTTTTTACCGGAATATCTAAACTATATTTGAACACGAGCAATAGACGTGCCGTTTTTTGGCCTCTTAACTAAACGTAGAAAAAGTTTCGTTAACTCGCCTGCGCTCAACAAACGGCCGCTCGCTGACACATTAGCTAAATCAAAAGTATTTTATAAAGTACTTAGGTATTGTTTCAGCTATATGTCGACACGTTATTTTGCTCAGTATGCTATCGTATTTATGTAACGAATGGAAAGCTTGTGAGCGTCATTCTACTCTTTCTGCACCAAATTAGTACGAAATAAAGTTGTTTGCTGTAATAAAATTACAATAACAGTCCAATATTGTTACAATGAAAAATAGTAGTTCTGAAATAACTAAGATTAACGTGTCAAAAACACATAGTTGTAAAAGCAGCAAACACCGCGCCATAATTAGGCACAACTATTGCTTACTTTTAGATAAATGTATTAGCTGTTTTTACTGTTCACGTAATAATTGGATCAGGCTAGTAAAACAACCAAGCCATCCACGGCGGCCTTCACTTTTCACCTAGAGATTACCTAAATGGACAATAGAGTAGAATCTAACAAAGCGATAAAAGCTCATCCGGTAGAACCTAATACCAACGGTGGTTTAGTTGTTAGAAACCAGAGCGGTTTTTCTACGATTTACAGACTTATTGACCTTTCACTTGTCACTATTCTTTATTATTCTTCGGCTGCGTATTATGGAACGCAAATAGACACAACAAGCTTAATCCTACTATTTATCAACGTAATTTGTTTCCAAATTTCAGCGGAAGGCGTAGAGCTTTATCGTTCATGGCGCGGTCACAGAACACCAGAAATGCTTCGCGCAGCCGCAATTACTTGGATGTTGAGTATTCTGGGCACTATGACCATGGGATACTTCTTCGTTCAAGAAATTAAAACTCCGCCGCCTGCAATTTTACTGTGGTTCGCATCGTCATTCGTTGTTTTAATCATGTGGCGATTTGTTATGCGAAAATTTTTATTTCGCATTCGTAAAAGTGGTTTGAACTCACGTCGCTCTATAATAATAGGCGCTACTCAACTTGGCGCGAATGTCGCACTTCAGATACAACAAAATGAGCACTTGGGTATCAAGTTCAATGGCCTCTTCGATGACCGTGAGCCAGAGCGCCTTCCACACGAGATGCAAGGGGCTGTGTTAGGCAACATTGAAGCTGCGATAGAAATGGCAAAGCGCAATGAGGTTGATTACATCTACATTGCCCTTCCGATGAGTGCAGAAAACCGAATTCGCAGCATATTAGAGCAGTGTAGTGACACCACGGCAAACGTTTATGTTATTCCGAACTTCTTCATGTACAACCTACTAAATGCTCGCTGGCAAACAGTAGGTAATGTGCAAGCACTAAGTGTTTACGACACCCCGTTCCAAGGTGCAAGCGACGTTCTTAAGCGTTTTGAAGATATTGTTTTAAGTACTCTAATTTTAATGCTTATATCTGTTCCTATGTTAGCGATTGCAGCAGCAGTTAAGCTTACATCCAAAGGGCCCGTTATTTTTAAACAAAAGCGTTACGGATTAGATGGTAAACAAATTACGGTTTATAAGTTCCGGTCTATGACCACGCAAGATAATGGTGCAGTTGTAAAACAAGCAACCAAAAACGATGCCCGTTTAACGAAGATTGGTGGTTTCTTAAGAAGAACGTCTTTGGATGAACTACCGCAGTTTATCAATGTTCTACAAGGCCGTATGTCAATCGTTGGACCCAGACCACATGCGGTTGCTCACAACGAGCAATATAGAAAAATAATCACAGGTTACATGTTACGCCATAAGGTTAAACCTGGAATAACTGGTTGGGCCCAGGTCAATGGTTTGCGTGGCGAAACCGAGACAGTTAATAAGATGGTTCAGCGTGTAGAATACGACCTAGATTACATTCATAGGTGGTCTGTGTGGTTCGATATCAAAATAGTGTTCATGACTGTTTTCAATGGTTTTATTAATAAGAACGCCTATTGATAACGCTCACTAACATTTCACAAAGCGGCTGTTTGCCGCTTTTTTTATGCCCCTAAAATAAAATGATGCTTTACACCGCGTAACCACTTAAATGTGTTTTTTACCAGCGCCAGTGTCACTATCGATGACGACACTCAGCTAGTTACCGACCTGTCTTTAATATAATTGAAACCTGAGTAACTGTTTGTCGACCCGGGATATGCGATTCTTTTGACCGGCCATTTGAGTGTTGATTGTTGGGAAGGTGGTATGGTCTAAATTTATCGTTAACTTATCCATATCGGTCTTTGCGATTTACTTTACTGCTATGCCCTTGCATCTGGATCTTATTCGCAATTCCTCCATATAAGATCCTATATAGAATTTTTGCTATACTGCGCCGCTGTATTTCTTAACCTTGAAAGTCATAAAATTGAGCTTATTCATTTCCCTAATTCGCAACGCACTTGGCGGTTTTATCGCCTTGCTTGATTTAATAACTCGTGGCAGAAAACTTAAACGATTGCCACAAGAACAACAGCAAGTCGAAAAAGCCGTACAAGAATTAACACTTTATCAATTTTTTGCATGCCCTTTTTGTATTAAAACACGCCGCGCTATGTATAAATTGAATTTGCCTATTCGTAAACGCAGCGTATCGAGTGGGTCACCGTATCGTGATGAATTGGCGCAACGCGGAGGAAAAGTGAAAGCCCCTTGCTTACGCATACAAACTCTTGAAAAGGATATTTGGTTGTACGAGTCTTCAGAAATTATTAAGTATTTGCAGCAACGTTTTCTGTAAGTTATTTATATTAGCTGCTTAAAGGCGTGCAAAGTCAGCGACAAGGTAAATACCATAAATAGAGTGATTTATCTAAACCACAAAAACGAAAAAAGGCGAGCATCCTGCTCGCCTTTTTCC
>CERD01085395.1_pt1 | contig 32114 bp, 28 predicted proteins | sample 530931 | NCBI WGS metagenome assembly CERD01 (sample SAMEA2621101, study PRJEB7988) | marine metagenome | isolation source: saline water (ENVO:00002010), including
TCGCGCTACTGCTTGCCGATGGGCTGACCGCTCTGCAGACAGCGACCATTGCCAGTGCCTTGCCCTTCACCGTGGTGCTGCTCTGCGCCATGTGGGGATTGCTCAAGGCGCTGCGCGTGGATGCCACCAAGCAGGGCCTGCGCTACCAGGCAGTCAGCACTACCCCGACCGCTCCGCAGTCCGAGGGTGGCTGGCGCAGCCGGGTACAGAACATGACCCGTTATCCGCGCCGTCGCGATGTAGAACGCTTCCTCAACGAAATCGCAGCGCCCGCCTGCGCCGCCGTCGCCGAGGAGTTGCGCAAGCAGGGTTATGGCGTCGAGCTGACCACCGGCGAGGACAACCGAACCGGACTGCATATCACCCACGAAGGCGCCCCCGATTTCTTCTATCAGGTGCGTCCGCGCGGCTATCCGATGCCGAGCTTCGTCGCGACCGAGGAGGAGGATGGCGATGAGCCGACCTACTTCCGCGCCGAGGTCCATCTCAAGGAAGGCGGGCAGAACTACGATGTGATGGGCTGGAGCCGAGACGGCGTGATTGGCGACATCCTCGACCAGTACGAGAAGCACATGCACTTCCTGCACATGGTTCGCTGATGCACTGCGCCGGGCTCATGCCCGGCGCTTCGCTTCAACCGCTGGCTTCGGCCGCGTATCCGCCATTGAGAAAAGAGCCGAGCTCGGCCAGGGGCAGCGGCTTGCTGATCAGATAGCCTTGCACCTGGTCTGCACCGAAGCGCCGCAATTGGCCGAGCTGTGCCGCCCCCTCCACGCCTTCAGCCACCACTTCCAATCCCAGGTTGTGCGCCAGGTCGATCATTGCGCGAACCAGCCGGCCGTTCTGGGGCCGCGCGGCCATCTGGTCGACGAAGCTCTTGTCGATCTTCAGCAGGCTGATCGGCAGTCGGCTGAGGTGTACAAACGACGAGAATCCGGTTCCGAAATCATCCAGCGAGAAGCGCACACCTAACGCGGCCAAGGCGTTCATGGTGCCGCGCACCTGGTCGCTGCGCCGCATCACTGCGGTTTCGGTAAGTTCGAACTCCAGCCAATGCGGGTCGACACCGCGCTCCGCGATGAGCCGCTGAAGGGTTGTCAGCAACTGGCTGTCCTGAAACTGGCGGAACGACAGGTTGACGGCCATGTGCAGCTCGCCTGCACCGCTTTCGCGCAGGCTTTGCATGTCACGCAACGCACGTGCGATCACCCAGTAGCCGAGCGGTACGATCAAGCCGCTTTCTTCGGCCATGGGGATGAATTCGTCCGGCCCGAGCAGACCACGCTCGGCATGCGGCCAGCGCACCAGTGCCTCCATGCCTACGATGCGACCTGTATCGATGCAGAGCCGCGGCTGATAGTGCAGCTCAAGGTCATCACGCCGCAGCGCTCGCCGCAACTCGCCTTCAAGGTCGGCAAGGTGACAGGCGCTGCGGTTGACCCGCTCGTTGTAGAGATACCAGGTACAGCCTTGATTCGCTTTCGCTTGGCGCATGGCCACCTGCGCCAGCCAGAGCAGCTGATCGGGGTCTGTATCGGCCTTGGCGTGCGCCAGCCCGAGACTGCAGCCAAGCATCAGGGTATCGCCGTCAATCCAGTAGGGCTCAGCCATCGCCTCGACGATTCGATCTGCGATTTGCTCCGCACGATTCGGCTGACGCTCTGTGTCGAGTAACAACGCAAACTCGTCGCCGCCCAGACGGGCCAGGGTGTCACCCACTTCCAGCTGCGCCTTCAAGCGCGCCACGACCTGCAGAATCAGACGATCCCCCGCCTGATGCCCAAGGGCATCGTTGACCCGGCGAAAGTTGTCCAGGTCCAGGCAACCGAACGTCAGACCTTGCCCCTCATGCTCGGCCAGGCGCGATGCGAGCAACGCCTGAAAACCCTGGCGATTGGCGATGCCGGTCAGTGGGTCCTGTACGGCCAGCCTCTGCAGCGCCCCCTCCAGGTTGCACCGTTCGCGCGCATAACGCACACAGCGCCCCACCATGTCCGTGCTCAAACGAGGGCCGGGTAGCCAGTCGATGACCCCTTCCGGCAGATCCGCAGGTTCATCTTCGAGCAACAGGACGGTAGGCCAGGGAAAGTGCGCCGACGCGGGACGACAGCCCGGCGTGGCAATCAACAGGGCGTGGCTGGACTCGGCAAGCAGAGCGGTGGCGGCCGACCAGTCTTCGGCCACACTCAGCCGATGACGGCCATGCACAGACGAAAGGGCAACCTGAAGCTCTTCGGTCCATCTGGGCACATCGGCCAGCAGAACCAGACGCATGGGTTGTGTAGACGATCTCACGGTCTTTCCCCGGTTCGAACGGAGCTGGAGGTGGCTCGCCACCTCGACGGTTACACCTCCCTGTGTGAAGCGGGGCGGCAAGCTGAGCAGCCTAAAACGGGCGCCGCGCGCATAGACTAGTGCATCGTGACGAATAACCCAGCCCTGTCGGCGACGACCGGTAGCGCCAAGGCCCGGCCGTTACCAATTAGCGGGGCCAGCCCTGCTAAACTCTCGCCCCCGCTTCAACAGACCAAACGAGAATGTCCCGACTCAATCCCCGGCAGCAGGAAGCCGTGAACTACGTCGGCGGCCCCATGCTGGTGCTCGCCGGTGCCGGTTCCGGCAAAACCAGCGTGATCACTCGCAAGATCGCCTATCTGGTGCAGCAGTGCGGCATCCAGGCCCGCCACATCGTCGCCATGACCTTCACCAACAAGGCCGCGCGCGAGATGAGGGAACGCGTCGGCACGCTACTCAAAGGTGCCGAGGCGCGCGGCCTGACCGTGTCCACCTTCCATAACCTGGGCATGAACATCATCCGCAAGGAATACGCGCGTCTGGGCTACAAGCCCGGCTTCTCGATCTTCGATGACGGCGACATCAAGGCGCTGCTCACCGACATCATGCAGAAAGAGTATTCCGGCGATGATGGCGCCGATGAGATCAAGAACTACATCGACAGCTGGAAGAATGACCTGATTCTGCCTGACGAGGCACTGGCCAACGCGCGCAACCCCAAGGAACAGACTGCCGCCATCGTCTACCTGCACTACCAGCGCACGCTCAAGGCCTACAACGCGGTGGACTTTAACGACCTGATCCTGCTGCCGGTCAAGCTCTTTCAGGAGCACGCCGACATCCTGGAAAAATGGCAGAACCGCATCCGCTACCTGCTGGTCGACGAATATCAGGACACCAACGCCAGCCAGTACCTGCTGGTGAAGCTGCTGGTCGGCATGCGCAACCAGTTCACCGTGGTCGGTGACGACGACCAGTCGATCTACGCCTGGCGCGGCGCGCGCCCGGAAAACCTGATGCTGCTCAAAGAGGACTACCCGTCCTTGAAGGTGGTGATGCTGGAGCAGAACTACCGCTCTACCAGCCGCATCCTCAAATGCGCCAACATCCTCATCGCCAACAACCCGCACGTGTTCGAGAAACAGCTTTGGTCGGACATGGGCCACGGCGACGAGATCCGCGTGATCCGCACGCGCAACGAGGACGCCGAGTGCGAGCGCGTAGCGCTGGAGATCCTCACCGAGCACCTGCGTACCCAGCGCCCCTACAGCGATTTCGCCATTCTTTATCGTGGCAACTACCAGGCCAAGCTGATGGAGCTGAAGCTGCAGCACCACCAGATTCCCTATCGCCTGTCCGGCGGCACCAGCTTCTTCGCCCGCCAGGAGGTGAAGGACCTGATGAGTTACTTCCGCCTGCTGGTCAACCCGGACGACGACAACGCCTTCCTGCGAGTGATCAACGTGCCGCGCCGGGAGATCGGCTCCACCACGCTGGAAAAGCTCGGCAACTACGCCAACGAGCGCAAGATCAGCATGTACGCCGCCGCCGACGAGATCGGCCTCGGCGAACACCTCGACGCTCGCTTCACCGAACGCCTGGCGCGCTTCAAACGTTGGATGGACCGCGTGCGCCAGGAGTGCGCGCAAAACGATCCGATCGCCGCCATTCGCAGCATGGTGATGGACATCGACTACGAGAACTGGCTGCGCCAGAACGCTTCCAGCGACAAGGTGGCCGATGCACGCATGGGCAACGTCTGGTTCCTCGTCGATGCGCTGAAAAGCACGCTGGAAAAAGACGAAGACGGCGACATGACCATTGAGGACGCCATTGGCAAGCTGGTGCTGCGCGACATGCTCGAGCGCCAGCAGGAAGAGGAGGAAGGCGCCGAAGGCGTGCAGATGATGACCATGCACGCCTCAAAGGGCCTGGAATTCCCCTCGGTGTACATCATCGGCTTCGAGGAGGAGATCCTGCCGCACCGCTCCAGCATCGAGTCCGACACCATCGAAGAAGAGCGGCGCCTGGCCTACGTCGGCATCACCCGCGCCAAACGCAACCTGGCACTGACCTTTGCCGCCAAGCGCAAGCAGTACGGCGAGGTGATCGACTGCACGCCGAGCCGCTTCCTCGACGAGCTGCCACCCGAGGATTTGGTCTGGGAAGGCCAGGAAGACGCACCAGTCGAGGTCAAAGCGGCCCGCGGCAACGATGCGCTGGCGGCGATGCGAGCGATGTTGAAGAAGTAGCGGAGCCTTCGCATCTCAACAGGCGTAGGGCGGATCACGCTCCATCGATCCACCGGGTCGCGATTGACCGGGTGGCGATCCACCGGGTGGCGATTGACCGGCGGGCAATTCACCACGTGGCGCCGCACCGAGCGGGACCACGGTGGATGAAAACGGCTTCATCCACCCTACCCATTGCCGACCGAGCAGCCGCCGTAGGGTGGATCACGCGTGATCGATCCACCGGGTGGTGCTCCACCGGTACTTCACGGTGGATGTAAGAAGCGACATCCACCCTACGGCACCTCAACCGCTGACAATCGCCTCCAGCTCTCCGGCCGCCACACGCAGACGTGGCACGAACGCCAGCAGCGACTCCATCGAACAGCGAATCACCGGCGCATGGGTGAACAGGCAGGCGCTTAGCTCGCCACGGCCATCGCGCACCGGCACAGCGCAGGCGACCATGCCATCGATGAACTCCTCGGAATCGGTGGCCAGCTCCTCTTCGCGAATCCGCACCAGATCGTCACGCAAGGCACTGAGGTCGGTCAGCGTATTGCGCGCCAGCTGCCGAATCGGCAGGCGCGGCAGGATCCGCTCGAGCTGATCATCCGGCAACGAAGCGAGATAGAGCTTGCCGCTGGCGGTGCACCAGAGCGGCGTGTGGCTGCCGATGGGCAGGTTGATCTGCAGCGGCCAGTTGGTCTGCACCCGGTCGAAATAGAGCATATCCAAACCATCGGGCACGGACAGGCCGCAGGTTTCGCCAATCTCGTCGGACAGCTGGCGCAGGATTGCCTGACGCAAGGCCTTGTGCCGACCACTGCCGAGGATATTCACCGCCGTGGCATGCAGCCGATCGCCCGGCAGCAAGCCGCCACGCAGGCCGAACTGCAGAAACCCCTCTTTCTCCAGTGTTTGCACCAGGCGATGGGCGCTGGCCTTGGGAATGTCCAGCTTTTCAGCCAAAGCACTGGGCGTCAGCGGCTCCGTTGCGCCAGCCACGGCTTCGATGATTTCCAGCACACGGGTGATGGAAGAGCCTTTTTCGCGGGAAGTGCTGCGCATCGTCTGCCTTGTTGTTCAAAAGAGTGGACCGCCATGGCGCGGGATGGGTGTATCGACGCATGTGGGCTGAACACGCTGGTGGGCTGAAGCCCACCCTACGCGCGTCTATTGATGATCCGCATGGAGAAATTCGCACCCAGGGCGAATTACCTCTGCCCGCACCCTGACGATTTTCATCGAGGAAGAGGGGCGCACTTCCGCCGCCCGTGCATGCCCGGTTCTGTAGGGTGGGCTTCAGCCCACCAAGACGCCCCCCTGCAAGTGCCTACTTCATCGTCGGCATCGAGAAATCCGCCCCGGCGCGGATGCCGGTCGGCCAACGCCGGGTCACGGTCTTCATCCGGGTGAAGAAACGCACGCCGTCCGGCCCGTGCATGTTCAGCGGGCCGAAGATCGAGCGCTTCCAGCCGCCAAAGCAGTGGAACGCCATCGGCACCGGGATCGGTACGTTGACGCCGACCATGCCGACCTTGACCTCCTCTTCGTACTGCCGTGCGGTGTCGCCGTCACGGGTGAAGATCGAGGTGCCATTACCGAATTCGTGATCGTTGACCAGCTTCAGCGCTTCGTCGAAGGATTGCACCCGCACCACGGCCAGCACCGGACCGAAGATTTCCTCTTTATAGATGCGCATCTGCGGGGTGACTCGGTCGAACAGGGTCGGACCGACGTAGAAGCCGTTTTCGTAGCCCTCGACCTTCAAGCCGCGCCCGTCGCAGACCAGGGTCGCACCCTCTTCCACGCCCAGGTCGATGTAGCCGGATACCTTCTGCTGATGCTCGCGGGTGACCAGCGGCCCCATGTGCGGTTCGGGCTCGACACCCGTGCCAGGCCCGGTACGCATCTGGCCGATCTCGCCCTTGAGCATCTCGACCAGATTGTCGGCCACTTCGTCGCCGACGCAGACCGCCACCGAGATGGCCATGCACCGCTCACCGGCCGAACCATAGGCAGCGCCCATCAGCGAGCCCACCACCTGCTGCGGATCGGCGTCGGGCATGATCACCATGTGGTTCTTCGCGCCGCCCAGGGCCTGGCAGCGCTTACCGTGGGACGAGGCGGTGCTGTAGATGTATTCGGCAATCGGCGTCGAGCCGACGAAGCTGACCGACTGCACACGCTCATCGGTCAGCAGCACGTCCACCGCTTCCTTGTCGCCGTTGACGATGTTCAGCACGCCCGCCGGCAGTCCGGCTTCGGCCAGCAGCTCCCCAAGCAGCATGGTGGCGCTCGGGTCCTTTTCCGAAGGCTTGAGGACAAAAGTATTGCCGCAGGCGATGGCCACCGGCAGCATCCACAGCGGCACCATGGCCGGGAAGTTGAACGGGGTGATGCCGACGCAAACGCCCAGCGGCTGCATCAGCGAGTTGGAATCGATGTCGCGCCCGACGTTGGGCGAGAACTCGCCCTTGAGCAGATGCGGAATGCCGCAGGCGAACTCCACCACTTCAAGTCCGCGGGTGACTTCACCCTGGGCGTCTGAAAAAACCTTGCCGTGCTCCAGAGAGATCAGCCGGGCGACGTCGTCGCGACGCGCTTCAAGCAGCGCCTTGAAGCGGAACATGACGCGGGCACGCACCAGCGGCGGCGTCTTCGACCAGCCATCAAAAGCAGCCTGGGCCGCGCCGATGGCCTCGCGGGTTTCATCCGCCGAGGACAACGACACGTATAGGCGCGGCTCGCCAGTGGCAGGGTTATAGACGGTCGCGTGGCGTTCGGAGCGGCCAGCGACGGCCTCGTTGTTGATCAGGTTGCCGAGGGTCTGCATGGGTCACTCCTGGTTCCAGACGGTTTCGTAGAGGTCGATGATTTCCGCTTCGGTAGGCACGCGCGGGTTGTTGCCGGGTGAGCCCGAGGCCAGCGCCTGCTTGGCCATGGTTTCGCGCAATTCGAAGAAGCCCTCGCGGGTAATGCCGAACTGCTCGGGGCTGGGCACCTGCAGTTCCTGGTTGATCGCGCGCAGCTCGGTCAGCAGCTTTTCATTGGCCGCTTCGACGCTGTCGGTTTGCGCCGCCACGCCCATGGCGCGGGCACAGTCGGCATAGCGCTCGGGCGCGGCGGGAATGGAAAACGCGGTGATCGCCGGCAGCAGCATGGCGTTGGACAGTCCGTGCGGCACATGGAAAAACGCACCGATGGGCCGACTCATGCCATGCACCAGCGCTACCGAGGCGTTAGAGAATGCGATGCCAGCCAGGGTCGCGCCCAGCATCATTGCCTCGCGGGCCTGACGGTTTTCGGGCTTGTGATAGGCCGGGCGCAGGTTCGGCGCCAACAGTCGCATCGCCTGCAGTGCCTGCGCATCGCTGTAGAGACTGGCCTTGCGGCTGACGTAGGCCTCGATGGCATGGGTCAGCGCATCGATGCCGGTATCAGCGGTCACGCGCGGCGGTAGCGAGAGAGTTAGTTCGTAGTCGATCAGCGCGGCCACCGGCATGAAGCCAAGGCCGGCGCAGAGCATTTTCTCGTCGCTGGTTTCGTCGGTGATGATAGTGAAGCGCGTGGCTTCCGAGCCGGTGCCCGCCGTAGTGGGAATGGCAATCAGCGGCAGGCCCGCTTCACTGACATCGCGTGGAAATCGGTAATCGCGCATCTCGCCGCCGAACTTGCCAAGGATGCCGATGGCCTTGGCCGAGTCAATCGGGCTGCCGCCGCCAAGCGCGATGATCGAGTCGTAACTGCCGGCACGCACCATGTCGACGCCGGCACGGATCGACGCGGCGGTCGGCTCAGGCAGGGTGTCGGCGAAGCAGTCGCTGGGGATATCGGCCTTGGCCAGGGTTTCGCTGATCCGCGCGACGTAGCCCAACTCGACCATCATCCGGTCGGTGACGATCAGCGGCTGCTTGCAGCCGAGGTTCTGGAGTACGGAAACAATCTGCTGACTGGCGCCGGCGCCGACTTCCATCAGGCGCGGCAGGACGATGCGGTGGCTCATGGTGTTCTCCAGGGGACGGTCAAGGGACGTACAACACCGGCGATAGCGTCGAACGAAGCCCGAGATGACGCTGGTCTCGATTGTTATGGTGAGACAGTTCGTCTCACTTGGCTCTGAGACTAAAAACAACCCACGCAGCCGTCAACCTAAAACGAGACGTTTTTTCTCGTTATAGGTCATCAGGCATTACGTCGGCGCACGCATTAAGGAATGCGAGCCGCCGCCGGATCGGTCATTGATCTGGCAGCAGCGAGCTTGCTCGCGTTTTACCAAGTAGACGCCAAACTCCGAGCACTACAGGCGAGCAGAAGCCGCTGAGCTTCCAAGACTTCTTGGGGAACCGCTACCTGCCAGCATCGGCCAGCCGCCGCAGCAAAGCGTCGCCTTCGCTCTGCAGGCGTCGGCGTGTCTGCCCGGCCTGTTCACGTGTCGCTCCGCTGTCGAGGCTCGGCATATCGGCATCGACGTTGATCAGCGCCGCACTGAGCCCCGCATGAATCAGCACGGCCCCTGCCTGAACATCGCTTTGCACGTTCGGGTCGGTAAGCGGCCAGGCATCGACGGCAAGTTCGAGCGCCTCCAGACAGCAATGCGCCAGGGCCAGCGGCACCGCACAGGCCTGACGCGCCGCCGCCTGCTTGTCCTCGGCTTCGCCATCACGGGCAGCGCCCAGGTAGTCACTGAAGGCCTGCATGTCGTCGTCGGCAAAGGTCCCCGGTCGGCCCAGCAGCGCCTCAGCGGCCTGCAGCAATTGCAGGCGCGACGGGTTGGCACCGTGCGCCTCACTGATGCGCAGCCCCTTCACCACCAGCGCCAAGCCGATGTCGGCGGTGACAGCGGCGGCCGCACCGCAACCGGGCGTCGGCTTGTCAGCGGCCGCCGCGGCGCGAAAGTCTGCCAACGGTTGCGCCCAGATTCCCTTGCCTTCGCTCATGCGTTTTACCTTCAGCTAGCCTGCGCCTTGCCGTCGCCCCAGTGCAGCAGCACATCGAGCATGCGGTTGGAGAAGGCCCATTCGTTGTCGTACCAGGCCAGCACCTTGACCAGATCACCCTGCACGCGGGTATGGCTGAGGTCGGCCACGCACGAGGTCGGATGGCCAAAGAAGTCGCGGGATACCAGCGGCAGGTCGTTGCACTCCATCACCCCGAGCGGCATCTTCTGCGCACCGTCGCGCAGAATCTGGTTGATCGCTTCAACGCTGCCCGGCGCACGTTCGGCAGTGAAGGTCAGGTCGACCAGCGACACATTGGGCGTTGGCACCCGCACCGCCAGGCCATCCAGCCGCCCGGCCAGTTCGGGCAGCACCAGGCCGATGGCCTTCGCCGCGCCGGTGGTCGAGGGAATCATCGACTCCGCGGCCGCACGGGCGCGGTAGAGATCCTTGTGCGCCTTGTCCAGCAGGCTCTGGTCGTTGGTGTAGGAATGCACCGTGTTGAGCAGCCCCTGGCGGATGCCTACCGCGTCATGCAGCACCTTGGCCAGCGGCGCCAGGCAGTTGGTGGTGCAGGAGGCATTGGAAATCACCTTTTGATCGCCCAGCAGCTCGTGATTGACGCCGTAGACCACCGTGAGGTCTGCGCCATCGAGCGGGTGTGAGGCAAACACCCGCTGTGCACCCGCCTGCAAATGCTGGTCGATCAGGTCGCGCTTCTTGAACTTGCCGGTGCACTCCAGCACAACGTCGACGCCCAGCTGCTTCCAGGGTAGCTGCGTAGGGTCCCGCTCCTGCAGCAGTCGGATCGACTGGCCGCGGATCTGCATCACGTCATCGCGCAGATCTACCTGGCCGTGGAACCTTCCAAAGGTGGTATCGAAGCGCGTCAGGTGAGCCATGGCCGACCGCTCGCTGAGGTCATTGATCGCTTCGATGTGGATCTGATTTTCCAGATTTCGCTCGAACAGGGCTCGCAGTACAGCTCGGCCGATACGGCCATAACCGTTGATAGCAATACGCAACATGGCGGTCTCCTGGTGTCGTTGAGGCTGGTGAAGGTTAGTCGGAGTATCCCGGGTCGCGTTCAGTACCGTCCGACGGAGATCAACGAATAGCGGAAACCGGAGCACCGCTCGTCAGTCGTAACTCTCACAGGTCCGTTGCGCCGGGCTTACCGCACACCGGAAAAGGGCTACGAGCAATGAGCGAGTCATCCCAGACACCCTGGTGGAAAGGCGCCACCATCTACCAGATCTACCCGCGTTCCTTCGCCGACAGCAACGGCGACGGCATCGGTGACCTCAACGGCGTGCTGCGCCATCTCGATCACCTGCAACAGCTGGGCGTCGACGCCCTGTGGCTGTCACCGATCTTCCGTTCGCCGATGGCCGATGCCGGCTACGACATCAGTGACTACTGCGATATCGACCCGCTGTTCGGCTCGCTGGCCGACATCGACCGGCTGATCGCCGAAGCACATGCCCGCGGCATTCGCGTGCTGCTGGACTTTGTGCCCAACCACACCTCCGACGAGCACCCTTGGTTTGTCGAGTCGCGCAGCTCGCGGGACAACCCCAAGCGCGACTGGTACATCTGGCGCGATCAGCCGAACAACTGGCGTGCCGCGCTGGGTGCCGGCAGCGCCTGGACCTGGGACGAGCACACCCAGCAGTACTACCTGCACCTGTTTCTGGCCAAGCAACCGGACCTCAACTGGCGCAACCCCGAGGTGATCGCGGCCATGCATGACGTGCTGCGCTTCTGGCTTGACCGCGGCGTCGACGGCTTTCGCATCGATGTCATTCACTGCACGGGCAAGGATCCAAGTTTCGCCGACGATCCCCGCTGCCAGGCCGGTCAGCCACTGTCGGATTTCAACGACCAGCCCTACAGCCATGAAGTCCTGCGTGGCCTGCGCCGGCTGGTCGACAGCTATCGCGGCGACCGCATGCTGGTGGGTGAGGTAAATATCCGCTCGACCGAGCGCGTACTGCAGTACTACGGCGCCGGTGACGAGCTGCACCTGGCCTTCAACTTCAATCCGCTCGACGCGCCCTGGGACCCGGTGCTGTTTCGCACCTGCATCCGTGAGGTCGAACACTGGCTGCAACCGTCCGGGGCCTGGCCGACCTGGGTCCTGTCCAACCACGACAACGTGCGCCAGCGCAGCCGCTACAAGGGTTCTGAGCAGGCCGCCCGCGCCGCGGCGGTGCTGCTGCTGACGCTGCGCGGCACACCGTTCATTTATCAGGGCGAGGAATTGGGGCTGGAGGATGCACTGATCACCGCCGATACCCGCGTCGATCCGGGCGGCCGGGATGGCTGCCGTGCGCCCATTCCCTGGCAAGCGGAGCCACCGCACGGCTGGATCGGCGCCGAGCCATGGCTACCTTTCCCACCCGAAGCTGACGAGCTCGCTGCAGAACGCCAGACCGGTGCTGCCAATTCGGTGTTCGCGCTCTACCAACGCCTGCTGGCGGCACGCAAGGCCAGCCCGGCGCTGCATCACGGCAGTTTCGAAGAGCTACCGTCACATCCTGAAGTGCTGGTCTATCGCAGACAGCTCGGCAATGACTGCCGGCTGGTCTGCATCAATTTCGCCGAACACTCCCACGCTTACCCGCATGCCGGTGCCTGGCAAGTAGAAGTTGCCAGCGATGGGGTAGGCGAAGGCGAGCCCTATAGCGGAACCTTGAACTCGCTGCAGGCGGTCATCCTGCGCCATACGGAGGGTTGAGCATGCGTCCACTCTGGTATCGCAACGCGGTGATCTATCAGGTCGATCCCGCTCTGTTCCGCGACAGCAACGGCGATGGCTGCGGTGATCTGAAAGGCATCACCGAACGCCTGGACTACATCCGCGGCCTGGGTGCCACCGCCGTCTGGATAATGCCCTGCTACGCCTCGCCGTTTCTCGACGCGGGTTATGACGTCACCGATCACCTGCAGATCGCCCCGCAATTCGGCGACCTGGCCGACATGGTCGCGCTGCTGGAAAAAGCCGAAGAGCTCGGCCTGCACGTGATCGTCGAGCTGCTGGTGCAGCACACCTCCAGCGAGCACAAATGGTTTCAGGAAGCGCGCCGAGATCGCGACTCGCCCTACCGCGACTACTACATCTGGGCGGACGAGCCCGACGACTCAATGGCGCCGATCTTTCCGACCGTCGAGGACAGTATCTGGACCTGGGACGAGGAAGCCGGTCAGTACTATCGCCATCTGTTCTACAAGCACGAGCCGGACCTGGACCTGGCCAACCCGCGGGTGATCCACGAGATCGAAAGGATCATGTCGTTCTGGCTGCGCCTGGGCGTCTCCGGCTTCCGTATCGACGCCGCGGTGCACATGGTGCGCCAGGCCGGCGGCGGCGATCTCAAGAAGGGTTACTGGCTGCTCGAACACATGCGCGACTTCGTCACTATGCGCCGGCCGGAAACGGTACTGCTCGGTGAGATCGACACCGACCCGGAAAAGTACGTGGAGTACTTTGGCGACGAGGCCGACCGCGTCACCCTGCTGCTGGACTTCTGGACCAACAACCACCTGTTCCTGGCGCTGGCGCGGCAACAGGCCGAGCCCTTGACCCGCGCGCTCAATGGTCAGCCGCTGCCGCCCAGCCATTCGCAGTACGCCCTGTGGATTCGCAATCACGACGAGCTGAGTCTTGACCGGCTGGATGAAGATGAACGCAAGGAGGTGATGGACACCTTCGCGCCCGACCCGAAGATGCGCGCCTACAATCGCGGCATCCGCCGGCGCCTTGCGCCCATGCTCGACGGCGACGAGCGTCGCATCGCCGCCACCCACGCGCTGCTGTTCTCGCTGCCCGGCACGCCGATCATCCGCTACGGGGAAGAGATCGGCATGGGCGACGACATGGAACGCCCCGAACGCCAGGCCGTTAGAACCCCCATGCAATGGTCCAACGAGCCCAACGCCGGTTTTTCCTGCACCACGGGTGAACTGGCGGCGCCGCTAATTGATGAAGGTCCGTTCAGCTTCGAGAAGGTCAACGTCTTCGCCCAAACCCTGCGCAGTGACTCATTGATGGCCCGCACCGGCAACATGATCCGCACGCGCATTGGCCTGCGCGAGATCGGCATCGGCAAACGCTCTACCGTCGAGGTCGACGACCCGGCGGTGTTTGCCATTCGCCATGACAACGGCTCGACGGTGCTTATGCTGGTCAACCTGGCGGATCAGGAAACGACGGTGACCATCGAAGCCGATGACCTGCAGGACATGGTCGACGTGCTCGCCGATTACGACTATGACCAGCCCGAAGGTTCGCCGCTAAAGATTCGACTCGGGCCGTATGGCTATCGTTGGCTGCGGCGTAAACAGCAACTGTTCGGATAAGCACATGATCGAGCGACTCGACGCGTCTCAGTGGCGCGCCTGGCACGGCGACGAATTTCCCCTTGATTGCTGGCGCGCAGCGGGCGACGAACTTCAGGCCATCGCCGGCACGCGCCGGGTCGACCTGATTTCACGAAAGCACTACCGCGACTTTGTGCTACGTCTGGAGTTTGCCTTGCCAGTAGCCGGCAATTCCGGGCTGTTCTGTCGCGTCGAAGAAGAGGCGCAACTGAGCTGGCACAGCGGTCCGGAGATGCAATTGCTCGACGACCGAGGCCATCCCGATGGCCGCGAGCCGATGACACGCAACGGTGCGCTGTACGGGTTATTGCGGCCTGAGCTGGAGACGCCGATCGAGCCCGAGCAGTTCATCGAGGCCGCCTTGAGTGTGCGCGACGGCGAGGTTGAGCACTGACTGGACGGGCGACGCGTATTGCGCTATCGCCTCGATGATCCGACCTTGCATAAGCACATCGCCAACAGCAAATTCAGCGGCTATCCGCGCTTTGCCCAGGCTGCCGAAGGACACCTGGTGCTGCAACACCACGGCGAAGCGGCGCGCTTTCGCCGCCTGTCGATCGAAATAGCGGACTGAACGGTCCACTTGGACCCGCGCAACGAAATGAGCGAGAATGCGCGGCTTTCCAGGCTGCGGTAAGCCGTGATGAACGGACGCTGGATCGAAACGAGCTGGGCGCTCGCCTCCATGGCGCAGCGCCCAGCTGGTTTCCGGCGCCCCTATTCATCAGGCAAACCCGGCCGCTCACGCTTGAGGTAGCGCGTTCGTGGAACAGCTGAAACAGAAGATCCGCAATGAAGGCATCGTACTTTCCGACCGCGTACTCAAGGTCGATGCTTTCCTGAACCATCAGATCGACCCCGTGCTGATGCAGCAGATCGGCCAGGAATTCGCACGCCGGTTCCGCGATGAGAAGATCACCAAGATCGTCACGATCGAAGCATCGGGCATTGCGCCGGCGATCATGGCTGGCCTGGAGCTGGGCGTACCGGTCATCTTTGCCCGCAAGCATCAGTCCCTGACCCTGACCGATCACCTGCTAACCGCTTCGGTGTACTCCTTTACCAAGCAGGTCGAGAGCACCATCGCAATTTCCACCAATCACCTGTCGCCCAACGACCGGGTGCTGGTCATCGACGACTTTCTCGCCAACGGCAAAGCGGCCAAGGGTCTGATTTCGATCATTCAGCAGGCGGGCGCGAGCATCGCCGGGCTTGGCATCGTCATCGAGAAGTCGTTTCAGGCGGGCCGTCAGGAACTGGAAGAAGCGGGCTTCCGCGTCGAGTCCCTGGCTCGCGTGGCCGCCCTCAGCGACGGTCAGGTGGTATTCGTCGAGTAAGCGCCCCGCGCTGCTCCTGCGGCTTACTCTTTGCGCCACAGATCAACCAGCGCGCCCTGCGTGCCAGCCACCGGATCGCTTACCGGTACGCTGACCCGCTGAGCGCGCGCTTGCGCCTCGTCATGACTGCCTTCATCCGGCCGCAGCAGATCGTATTGCTGCTCTAGCGGGTAGCCGCCCACCACTTCGAAGTCATCACTGGCACTGAGCTGGCAATGGCCGGTCCCGGCTGGCAGCACCAGCGCATCGCCAGCACGCACTTCGACTTCCTGCCCCTGTTCGCCGCCGAGCATCAACCGCGCCGAACCACAGGAAACGCCAAGCACCTCGTGCGCAGTGGAATGGTAATGATGGTAGTCATACACACCGGCACGCCATTGGGCCGGCCACAGGTGGCTGTTGAACAGATTTTCGAACGCGCCGGCGTAGTCGTTTCCGGCCAGCGGCAATTGCCGGTAGACCAGCACCGGATGCGAGCTGTTTGGCGTACGACCGTCGCTGGAAAAGTGCAGTTGCTCGGGTTGCGGGGCGGAACTGGGCATGGGCACCTCATCTGCTTGCCTGGACCAACAACCGCCTTGGCCCAGGGAACGGGTTTCAAGATTCGACCCGCTGCGGCGCAGCTTTTCTCCCCTCCAGACACGACAAAGCCGCCCGGAGGCGGCTCGATCTGACCGGCTGAAGCTTAGAGGCCGGACATCTGCTTGATTGCAGCCATCAGCTCGTCATCCGAGCAGCTGGCGCAAGTGCCTTTCGGCGGCATGGCGTTGATGCCGGTGATGGCGTTGGCCAACAGCGCATCCAGACCGCCCTTCTCATCAGCACGCGCTTGCCAGGCAGCCGTATCGCCGACCTTTGGCGAGTTCAGCAGACCGGTGCCGTGGCAGGCATTGCAGAACTTGCCGACCACTTCTTCACCACTAAGCGCGCCGCCGCCAGCGGCAGCAGCAGCCGGACCGGCCGCAGCGCACTCTTCACCTTGAATACAAACCTCGCCCACCGGCTTCAGGCGCTCGGCGATGTCGTCGTTGGTCGCAGCCTGAGCGCTCACTGCCCACAGGGCCAGTACGGCAGTCTGTGCTACCAGGATCTTCTTAATCAGGTTCACCTTATACCCTCATGTGGCTAGACACGCCCGCGGCCACGGTATCGCGAGCGGCGGTCAGTATAACGGCAAGCCATGCCCGCCGAAACAATACGAAAGGCCCTGTCATCCCCAGCGACGCTTTGTCGCATAGAGCGTCTGACAAAGGCATGGGCCAGCGGTACCGGCTAGAAGTTGGCCGGCGTGGTGGCACTGATCAGCTTCGCCGGCGCGTCAAACGGGTTATGGAAGCGATGCGGCTTGCTGCTCTCGAAGTAATAGCTGTCGCCTGTTTCCAATAGATAGGTCTGGCCGCTCACCGTTAGCTCCAGGCGCCCCTCGACCAGCATGCCGGCTTCTTCGCCCTGGTGCGCCAGCATGTCCGTGCCGGTATCTGCGCCAGGCGGATAGGTTTCGGCTAGAAAGGCGATCGCGCGCCCCGGATGTGCCTTGCCCACAAGCCTCATGCTGATAGCGCCGTCGGAAATATCGATCAGCTCCCCAGCCTTGTAGACCACCTGGGTATCACTGTCCTGCTCAAAATCAGGGGAGAAAAACTCGACCAGCGACATCGGGATGCCGCTCAGCACCTTCTTCAGCGAACTGATCGACGGGCTGACGCTGTTTTTCTCGATCATGGAAATCGTGCTGTTGGTAACGCCCGCACGTTTGGCGAGTTCACGCTGGGACAAACCCTTGAGCTTGCGGATGGTTTGCAGTCGAACACCGACGTCCAATACGGGAGCCCCCAATAAGAGCGATTGCTGAGGGCGCTATGATGGCGAGGGCGTTCAGTATTTTCAACACAACGGGACGAAATGACAGGTCGTGCCGTGCAGCGATCCGGTTATGCCGGCAGCGCAGCCACCACTGACAGTTCGACCAGGATCTCCGGCTCGCACAACTTGGCCTCGACCGTGGCCCTGGCCGGGGCGACGCCCTCTGGCAACCATTGATCCCAGACGGCGTTCATGCCGGCAAAATCGGCATCGATGTCTTTCAGATAAATAGTCACCGAGAGGATGTGCTGCTTATCAGTACCCGCCTGCCGCAAAAGGCGTTCGATGTTGTCGAGCGTCTCGCGGGTCTGCTGCTCGATTCCCGCGCTCATGTCCTCGCCCACCTGACCGGCCAGATAGACCGTGTTGCCGTGAATGACGATCTGACTCATGCGAGCGTTAGTGTGCAGGCGCTGTATGGGCATGTTTGTGCGATTCCTTGTTGGTGCCGTAGCGGGAAATATCGAGGCCGTCGGTACTGATCTGCGTGCGCTTTCTCGCCAGCATATCGGCCAGCAAGCGGCCAGAACCACAGGCCATGGTCCAGCCAAGAGTACCGTGCCCAGTGTTCAGATACAGGTTGCGATAGCTTGTACCACCGATGATTGGCGTGCCGTCCGGCGTGGCCGGGCGCAGGCCGGTCCAGAGTTCGGCAGTGGAGGGATCGCCGCCCTGTGGAAACAGATCGCCGACAACCATTTCCAGGGTCTCGCGACGCCGCGGATTGAGCGACAGATCGTGGCCAGCAATTTCTGCCATACCGCCAACCCGTATGCGTTGATCGAAGCGGGTGATGGCGACTTTGTAGGTCTCGTCGAGCACGGTCGAAACCGGCGCCATCGCGGGGTCGCTGATCGGCACGGTCAACGAATAACCCTTGAGCGGGTATACCGGCGCGCGAATGCCAAGCGGCTTGAGCATCTGCGGGCTGTAGCTGCCCAGCGCCAGCACGTAGCGATCGGCCGTTTCCAACTTGCCATCGATCCAGACGCCTTCGAGCCGGTCACCCCCGAACTGCAGCCGCTGAATGTCCTGATTGAAGCGAAACTCGACGCCCAACTCGCGGGCCATTGCGGCGAGTTTGGTGGTGAACATCTGGCAATCGCCGGTCTGATCGTTAGGCAGGCGAAGCGCGCCACTGAGCTTGTCCGAAACCCTGGCCAGCGCCGGTTCGGCCCGCGCAATGCCGGCGCGATCGAGCAGTTCATAGGGCACGCCGGACGCCTGCAGCACGGCGATGTCCTTGGCAGCGTTGTCCAGCTGGGCCTGGGTGCGGAACAGCTGAGTCGTGCCGCATTGCCGGCCTTCGTAATCGATGCCGGTTTCTGCACGCAGTTCGTCGAGGCAATCGCGACTGTATTCGGATAGCCGAACCATGCGCTCCTTGTTCACCGCATAGCGCGCCGCCGTGCAATTGCGCAGCATCTGCGCCATCCACAGGTATTGCTGGGTATCGCCGGTGAGCTTGATGGCGAGCGGCGCATGGCGCTGCATCAGCCACTTCATGGCTTTCAGAGGTACACCGGGCGCGGCCCAGGGTGACGCATAGCCAGGGGAGACCTGGCCGGCATTGGCAAAGCTCGTTTCCATCGCCACGGCTGGCTGACGATCGACTACCACGACCTCGAAGCCCGCTCGCGCCAGATAGTAGGCACTGGTGGTGCCAATCACGCCGCTACCCATCACCAGAACACGCATCGCCGCCTCCCACCCGTGCTACCGGGCTTTTTCTAATCACTGTTACTGCGGAGTATAGAAAGCGGCGTGCAGTGGATTTCGCTATATAAAAGGCTATATTTGCGATTTATTCACGCCATAAACGGCGTTAACAGAGGCGATACGCCTATGCGGACCAAGCACCAGACCCGCCGCGAACTGGACAAGATCGACCGGCAAATCCTTCGCTTGCTACAGGCTGAAGGGCGCATGCCGTTTACCGAACTGGGCGAGCGCATCGGTCTGTCGACCACGCCATGCACCGAGCGCGTCAGGCGGCTGGAGCGGGAAGGCATCATCATGGGCTACACCGCGAGGCTGAATCCTCAGCATCTGAAGGGCGGGTTGCTGGTATTCGTGGAGATCAGCCTGGCCTATAAGTCAGGCGACATCTTCGAGGAGTTCCGCCGTGCCGTGCTGAAACTGCCGCATGTGCTTGAGTGCCACCTGGTGTCAGGCGATTTCGACTACCTGATCAAGGCCCGGATCTCGGAAATGGCGTCGTATCGCAAACTGCTAGGTGACATCCTGCTCAAACTGCCGCATGTGCGCGAATCCAAGAGTTACATCGTCATGGAAGAGGTAAAGGAGTCCCTGGAACTGCCCGTGCCGGATTGACCCGAAGCGTTACGCTTTTGCCCAGCGGCACCTGTCCGGTCTACCCTTCGGCCAGGCAAACCGTCCAAGGCTCAACCATGACAAACCGCCACTCGGCCTCCAATTCCCACGATCACGCCGCGTCCTACTACGCCGCCACTGCCAATCAGCCGCTTGAGTTCGCGCCCTTGCAAGGCGAACAGAGCGCCGACGTCTGCATCGTCGGCGGTGGCTTCAGCGGCCTCAACACCGCCATCGAACTGGCCGAACGCGGCTTTTCCGTGGTGCTGCTGGAAGCCCATCGCATCGGTTGGGGCGCCAGCGGCCGCAACGGCGGGCAGCTGATTCGGGGCGTCGGGCACGACGTTGAGCAGTTTCAGCCGGTGCTGGGTGACAGGGGGGTGGACGATCTCAAGCGCATGGGCTTTGAAGCGGTAGACATCGTGCGCGAGCGCATCGAGCGTTACGCCATTCAATGCGACCTGACCTGGGGCTACTGCGATCTTGCAACGAAACAGCGTCACCTTGACGGCTTCGAAGCGGATTACGCCGATCTTCAGCGCCTGGGCTACCCGCATCCGTTGAGACGGGTACCAAAGGAGGCCATGCGCGAGGTCATCGGCTCCGATCGCTATGTGGGCGGCCTGATCGACATGGGCTCGGGCCATCTTCATCCACTCAACCTGGCACTGGGCGAAGCGGCTGCGGCGCAGTCGCTCGGGGTCCGGCTCTACGAGCGATCCGCGGTCGAACGGATCGACTATGGCGCGCAGGTCCGCGTGCATACAGCGCAGGGCAGCGTGCGCACCGACCAGCTCGTGCTGGCCGGCAATGCTTACCTGGGTTCGCTGAACAAATCGCTGGCCGGCAAGGTGCTACCCGCCGGCAGTTACATCATCGCCACTGAGCCGCTGCCTGAAAAGGTCAGACAGGAATTGCTGCCGCAGAATATGGCTGTCTGCGATCAACGCGTAGCGCTGGATTACTTTCGCCTGTCGGCCGACGGCCGACTGCTATTTGGCGGCGCCTGCCACTACTCCGGACGCGACCCAAAGGACATCGCCGCCTACATGCAGCCAAAGATGCTTGAGGTGTTCCCCCGTCTGCGTAATACCCGCATCGATTTTCAGTGGGGCGGGATGATCGGGATTGGCGCCAACCGCCTTCCTCAGATCGGGCGACTCCCAGATCAACCAAACGTGTACTACGCCCAGGCCTATGCCGGGCATGGCCTGAACGCCACGCATCTGGCCGGGCGCCTGCTGGCCGAAGCCATCAGCGGACAACTCGAGGGGCGCTTCGACCTGTTCTCCCGCGTGCCACACCCGACCTTCCCTGGTGGTCAGCGACTGCGCTCACCGCTCCTTGCTCTGGGCATGCTCTGGCACCGGCTTAAAGACGAGTTCTGAATTTCGCCGTTGCGCTGGCGTCCAATCTGTCGAGGAAACATAACAATCGACAGGAGTGAACTTGCGCATGCGCCTGCTACTTGTGGCAGTGCTGTTGCTGGCTGGCTGTGCCGGCCAGATTACGCCCACCCCTACGTCTTATGCGCTGCCCGCTCAGGATTCGGTTCTGGCCCAGCGAGTCGAGGCGCTGGCAGCAGCGCAGCCTGCGGGCACCTCCGGATTTCGCCTGCTGTCCGACAGCGCCGAAGCCTTTGCGGCGCGCATGCAGATGATTCGTCAGGCCAGGACAAGCCTCGATGTGCAGTATTACATCGTCCACGATGGGCTCAGCACCCGAGCGCTTATAGAAGAAGTCCTGCGCGCCGCCGACCGTGGCGTCAGGGTGCGCCTGCTGCTCGATGACACCACCAGCGATGGCAGCGATTATCAGATCGCCACTCTGGCAGCACACCCGAACATCCTGATCCGCGTTTTCAATCCGCTGCATATCGGCCGCAGCACCTTGATTACCCGCTCGCTGGGTCGGCTGCTCAACCTCTCCCAGCAACATCGACGCATGCACAACAAGCTGATGCTTGCCGACGGCAGCCTGGCCATTGTCGGCGGGCGCAACCTGGGCGACGAATACTTCGATGCCGACCAGAGTTTCAACTTCACCGATATCGACCTGCTCGCCGCCGGCCCGGTCGCCGAGCAGCTGGTGGTCAGCTTCGACCAGTACTGGAACCATTCGCTGAGCGTGCCGATCCAGCAGTTCTTGCGCGATCCCCCCAGCAAAGCGGACCTCGAGCGGGCGCGCCGCGATATCACTGATTATCTGCAGGCTGAACGACGCAAGAACGAGCGCCGCTATCAGCACCTGATGAGTGAGCTGCAGCCCCGGCCTAGTCAATGGCTGAGCGATCTCATCTGGGCACCTGGCGAAGCGCTCTGGGATCACCCTGACAAGATCGAAGCGCCCGGCATCCCCGATGAAAGCCTGCTGCTGACCACTCAGCTTCAGCCCAGCATGGATGGGGTTCGACGATCCCTGACGTTGATCTCGGCCTACTTCGTACCCACCGAGCAAGGCGCCGACTACCTGGCAGAACACGCCAGTAACGGTGTTGCAGTACGGATTCTGACAAATTCCCTCGAAGCCACCGACGTGCCCGCCGTGCATGGTGGTTATGCGCCCTATCGCGCCGAGCTGCTGAAAGCGGGGGTAAGACTGTACGAACTGCGCCGACAACCGGACCAGGAGACCCGCTTCAGCATCACTGGCGATTCCGAATCGAGCCTGCACAGCAAAGCTGCTGTGTTCGATAAGGAGAAGGTCTTCCTCGGCTCGCTGAACTTTGATCCCCGCTCAGTGTTGTGGAACACCGAGGTGGGCATCCTTATCGACAGCTCCGAACTGGCCAGCGAGGTGCACAAGCTCACGCAGCAGGGTACTTCGCCCGCCGTCAGCTATGAAGTGCGACTGATCGAGCGAAACGGCGATGCGCGGTTGATTTGGATCGCTGAGGATGACGGGCAACGAAAGGTGTTACTGCACGAACCGGGCGGCGCATGGCGACGGTTCAATGCCTGGTTCAGCCGAGTGATCGGACTTGAGCGGATGCTCTGATACTGCAATAAGCGAAAGGGGTTTCGTGTCACTTCCGCCAATCTTGCCGCGCAAATGGCCGTCCCCGCAGAATTAATCCCTTTGTGTGATACCAGAGCGCCACCCCTTGGCTAGGCTACCGAACCTATGCCGTGCTGGTTCTACAGCCTGGCACCTGCTTCTATAAAAATAAAAAGGGAGCGCAACATGACTCATCGCAAGTGGCTATGGATGGTGGTTTTGCTGGCGTGCTGGTTTCCAGCGCTGCTCAATCCTGCCCACGCTCAGACCTTCACCGCGCTGGAAAGCATGCAGATCCATGCCAACCGCGCCACCAGCAGCCTGTTGCTCTATCGAGGTGAAGGCTTTCAGAAAGCGCACCTGGCCCGCATGGAGAGCGACCTCAAGTCGCTAGCTGAAACGGTCGACAGCTTTCCCGGCGCCCGCAATGACCTGCACCAATTGCATCAGGTCCTGCAGACAACGCTGCGTGAAGGCGCAAGCTTCGGCCGTGAAGAGGACGACATGCCCTGGGGCTGGCCGTTGCAGATGAGCAAGGCGCTACGCGATTTCCTGACGGCGGTGCGTAGCCAGCAAGGCGCCGACGTGCGTGCCGAGCTTCCGGCCAAGGTGGAATACCTTACCGTTCAGTACCTGAGCCGCGCCTATGTCGGCTCATTCGAAACCGCTCGCGAACAGCCGGACACTTACCTCGGTCAGGACGAGCGCCGCCTCGTACCGTCGATTGACGAGCAACTGGCGGCGCTGGACGGCAAATCGAACGCGGCCATCGCCAAGTTGAAGACGCGTTGGGAATTTCTCAAGGTCGCGCTCGAAGACATGAACAGCGGTAACAACAGCTTCAACACCGCCTCAGGCCGCGCCTTCGCCCCGATCATGGTTGATCGCCACGCGCGCAGCCTCAGCAACCAGTGGATGGCGCTCGCGCCCGACTGAGCGCTCACCGTTCACGCATCAGCCGGCTGCTGCCGCAGCTGCACAGGGCCAACCCGCGCCTCGATAGCGTGGCGCAGGGGCTCGCGCAGACCCAGCATGAAGCCCAGTTCTGCCGCCACGAACAGCGGCCCGATTATCAGCCCGGTCAGGTCGTCGACAAATGCGGGCTTGCGCCCTTCGAAGTAGTGGCCGATGAACTGAATGATCCAGCCGAGCACGAACAAACCGGCCCCGGCGGTCAGCCATAGTGTTGTCGACTGCTGGGCAAGCGCTGCGCCAACCCAGACGCAGAGCAGCAGCACCGCCCCCATCAGCAGGCCGAAGCGCAGGTCCAGCCGCAGATAGAACAATGTCGAGATTAATGCGACCAGCGCAACCGGGCTTAGCCAAAGTCCAAACACCTCCTGACCTGGTCGCGATAGCAGCACCGCGACAGCCAGGACGATCATTGGAATGCCGATGAAATGGCTGAGCAGGTTGCGCGGGTCTCGGTGATAGGCCGCGTACTGGGCAAGGTGGTCGGTGAGCGTTTTCATGGCGGACTCCGGATAGCCTGACTGGCAAGCTTAGTCAGCTTGGCGGGAAGCCGCGCGGCTTCCACCGGTCATTGAGTGCCAAAGGCCACGGCGCTTGTGCCAAACGCGCCGCGTTCCGCTAGGGCTCCGGACGGTAGCCCAATCGCAGACCACCCCAGTGGCGCCCGCCAACCATGATCGGCACCGAGAGGTCATGCATCAGCTCGCCGGTATCACGGCTGTAGGTCTGCAACAGCACCTTGCGCTCGTGGCTGCCGCAACGCGCTCCGGTGCGGTCATTGAACAGGCGTTTGCTGCGGCTCTTGACCTTGTCGATCTCAGGATCGCCCACCGGCGGCTGGCTAAAAGCACGGTTGTGGGTCGGAACGTAGCCGTCAGGTGTGGTGGCGATGGCGTAAACCAGCGCCTCGCTGCGCGCGAGCAAGGGCTCCTGAATCGCAGGTAGTACCTCGTCGGCATAGCGATCGAAGCGGGTGTTGTAACGAATCGGGTTGGTGCCCGGCTGCGCCCGGTAATTGCGGTCGAACAGATCTTCGAGAGTCAAGCGCCCGGCTTGCAGGTCCGCCTCGAAACGCGCACCGATGGCCGCCGCGCCTTCGCGCGCCAGGTCGAAAACGTTCTGATGGTAGGCATCCAGCTGGACCTCCGCGAGCTGCTCGCTGACCGTTTCCGCCTGCTCGACCAGCTTCTCTGCCGCCTGTTCGAGCTGGCGCGTCTGGGTCTCGCTCTCCAGTGCGTCGCCACGCAACTGCTCTATCGCGACGAACAACTGCGCCAGTCGCTCATGATTGCTTGCCGTGCCGGCCGCAATCTCCGCCACCTGGGTTTCGACATTGCCAGCCAGATCAGCAATTCCGCTCAGCTGCGTACCCGTCCCTGCGATCTGAGCGGCGGCCTCGTCCAGTTCACTGGCCTGCTTCTGAATATGGCTGACCACCGCGCCACTTTGCTCACGGATATCGCTGACCATCCGACCGACCTCTTCGGTAGCACTACTGGTGCGTCCGGCCAGGTTGCGCACCTCATCAGCGACCACGGCAAAGCCACGCCCGGCTTCACCGGCGCGCGCGGCTTCGATCGCGGCATTGAGCGCAAGCAGATTGGTCTGGCTGGCGATGGATTGAATCACCTCGGTGATCTGACGGATCTCTTCGGTACGGGCCGAGAGCCCATCAAGCAGTTCGCGGCTGGCCTCGGTCTGTGCGCTGAGTTGCTGCATACGTTCGATAGCGTGGTAGAGCTCAATACGGCCGGTATCACTGCTGCGCCGCACGGCCTCGGCCGCCTCTAAGGCCTGCCGCGCTCGGACAGCGCTGTCCTGCTCCGTCGCGGTCATCGCCTCGGCGCCATTGGCAATCTCGCTGACCGCGACCAGCTGCGACTGTAGCCGTGCCGCCAGTTGTTCAGCACTGAACGACACCTGAGCGGCCGACAGCGCGTTATGGCAGGTATGCCGCGAGAGACTCTTGCTCAGCGCAGCGGAGCTCAGCTCGCTGGCGTCTTCTGCAACCGGGGCTTTTGCCGCTGTGCGCCACGGACCCAGCCAGGGCCAAAGGGCCAGTAGCAGAACTGAAATCGCCGTCAGATAGAACGGCAGCTCCATCCAGCCATGAAACAGCAGCAATCCCAACATAGCCGCCGCGTGCAACAGGCAGGCCCTGGGGTGTAGGCGGAAGGTTGGGCGCATCGGTGGCCTCTTGTTTTCATCCGGTAAAAAGGCGTTGTACCACCTCTGCCAACAAAGAACATTGTCCCTTGGTGGCACATGGCCTTGCCGAGCACGGCACGATTGCTCAAAACGCTGCAATCGTCCGGCGCGGCAGACTTACCGGTTTAGCGGCTGGATGCAGCCAACCTTAAGCGGCGCTTAGTCTGAACTTGCGCTCAGGCGTCCGCCTTAGCGCGCCTGATCCGGCACCGTCAGCGGCAGACCGAGCTGCACCCGGCGCCGCAACCAAGGGCTTGGGCGATAGCGCGGCTCCTGCCCGTAGCAGCGCTGCATGCCCTCGAGAATGGTCAGGATTCGGGCCGGGTTGTAGTGCGCAGCAAACCCCAGCGGACCCTTTGGATAGCCGAGGGCCACCGTTACAGCGCGGTCGAGTGTTTCCGGAGAGGCAATGCCCTTCTGGGCGATCTCGCACCCCAGATTGACGATACTGGCCACGATGCGCTGACTGACGAAGCCCGGCGAGTCGTTGATGACTTCTACGGGCACACCGTCGGCCCCTAATGCCTGACGTGCCTGCGCCTCCAGCCCCGGATCAAGCGCAGGCTGACGCATCAACACGCGGCGTTTGTCGAGGTCGCTGAACGGGTCCAGCGCAATGGTGCGCACCGCGGGCAGCGCCAGCCGCTCGATGCAATGGCTGGCATCCTCACCCAGCGGCGTGATCAGGCAGATTGCCTGGTCCGAAGGCTCGGCACCGTCCTCCAGGACCGCGCCTGCCTGTTGCAGAACTGAGCCGATCTGGCTGCGCAGCGCGGGTTCGATACTGTCGAGCCAGAACGGTCGGTCAATGGTCACCGGCTCGTAGCGGGGCTCCGGCGTGCGGATCTGCTGCCCTTCTTCGTAGCGATAGAAGCCCTGGCCGGTCTTGCGCCCGAGCAACCCGGCCGCCACCCGCTGGGCAGCGAGATAGGACGGGGTGTAGCGCGGGTCGTAGTAGAACTGGTCATGCACCGATTCCATCACCGCATGGGATATGTCCAAGCCGGTCAGATCGAACAACTCGAACGGCCCCATTCGAAACCCTGGGCCGTCACGCAGGATACGGTCGATCTGTTCCGGCGTGGCGATACCCTCGCTGAGAATCCGCTGCGCCTCGGTGCCATAAGCGCGACCGGCGTGGTTGACCAGAAAACCGGGGGTGTCCGGGGTGATGGCGGGAAAGTGCCCGGCGTGCTCGGCCAGTTGCACCAGCCGCTCGATCACCGACGGATCAGTCCGTTCACCGCGAACCACCTCGACCAGCTTCATCAGTGTCACCGGGTTGAAGAAGTGGTAACCCGCCACCCGCTCGGGCCGCTTGCAGGCACTGGCGATGCGGGTGACTGACAGCGACGAGGTGTTGGTCGCGAGGACGGCATCGGCTGCGATCAAGCCTTCCAGCTCGACGAACAGACTCTGCTTGGCTTCCAGGTTTTCCACGATGGCTTCGATCAGGAGGTCGCAGCCAGAGAGTTCGGCCAGCTGATGCGCCGGCTGCATGCGCTCAAGGACTGCTGTCAGCTCATCGGCACTGATGCGCCCCTTGGCTACGCTGCGCTCGAGCAGCTCGCGATTGAACTGCAAGGCCTGATCGATGGTTTCGGGGCGACTGTCGTAGAGCCAAACCTGCTGGCCAGCGCTGGCGAAAAGCTGCGCGATGCCGCGCCCCATGGCGCCAGCGCCGATGATGCCGATACGGGAAAACATGGAAACCTCCTTAATAGAGATGGCGTTGCAAGCGACCGCTTATACTCAATCTTTATTTCGCACTGCGAAACGTTATTCCATCTAATTGACCACGAGCCTAAAGACTGCCAGTCTCCTTAGCAAGCCATCCGTGATCGAACGCCATGTCCGCAACCGACTACTCATCTGACCAACTGCTGCAGGTCCACGCCTCCGTTACCGGCTTCTTCCAGGACATCGGCTGCGAGCTGCTGGCTTATGGCCCTGAGCACGCCACCCTCGCCCTGGATCTGCTGCCACGCCATCTGAACAATGCCAGCAACATGCACGGCGGCGTCATGGCGACCTTGATGGATGTCGCCATGGGCTTGTGCGGCACCTGGGAAGCCGACCCGGCCGACCGCCGGGTGGCGCTGACGCTGTCGATGAACATCAATTTCAGCAGAGCGGCCGCAGCAGGGAGTCGCGTCAGAGCCCAAGCCAGATGTCGTTCGTCCGGGCACAAGGTGTTCATGGCCAGCTGCGACTTGCTGGATGAACAGGATCGGCTGATCGCGTTCGGCGAAGGCGTGTTCAAGCGTGGCGCTCTTCGCCGGGAGCTGCCCGCCTAGATGACCGCACTATTGCCACTGGCTCTATTGTTCGAGCTGTTGGCGCTGATAACCCGAATCCAGCCGCTGAGCGTGATCAGCGGCGCCCTGCTGGGCCTGTTCTTCGTCTGGCACTGGCGCTCGCTGATGCCCTATCCGCGGCGCCTCGGAATAGTCACCGCGGCGCTACTCGGGTACTGGCTGCTGTCAGGGGAAGCAAGCTGGCAGCAGGGCGCGCGCATATTGTCGTCGGCCGCCTACTACGCAGCCTTTATCGGCGCGCTGGGCCTGATGCATTGCCTGGTCAAGCGTCTGCACCAACTCAGCGAGCTGCATCGCCTGCTGCTGGCAGGCCCGCGGGCGTGGCTCTACCCAGGCTATCTGCTGAGCACCTTCGCGATCAGCTCGGTGCTCAGTTTCGGCATGCTTAACCTGATATGCGGCTCGCTGGAAAATCACCTTGAGCGCCGCCCCTACAACGACACTCAACGACGCGAGGGCCGCCGTGGGGTAATGGTTACCGCCTTGCGCGGATTCGCGCTGGTGCCCTTGCTCGCGCCGACCAGCGTTGCGGTGGCGATCCTGACACGCGAACTCCCAGGCCTCAGCTGGAGCACGCTGCTTCCCTTCGGGCTGCTTGGCGGGCTGCTCCTGCTGCTGTTCGGATGGCCAGCTGAGAACCGACGCTTGCAACAGCTGGCCGAGACCCCTGACACCAACCTCGGCGCACAAACACAGCAGCCCGGCGGTCGCCTGGGTGGATTGCTGATCGGTAGCCTGATCGGTATCAGCCTGATCGCCCTGCTGGCAGCGCTGACTTGGTTGTCCGCCACCCAGGCAGCCATGTTGCTAGTACCAAGCGCCGTCATCCTTATCCTCCTCTGGCAGCGGATCGCGCCGCGCCAGGTGTTCCGCGAGGTAAGCGAAACACTCATCGGCATGCGCAACGAGACGTTCATTTTTGCCAGCTCAGCATTGCTCGCCGGCCTGGTAGCCGCCGTGTTACCGGTGCATCACCTTGCGGATCAGCTGGGAAACACACCGCTGATACTGTTCGGGCTGGGTGCGGTCGGTGCCCTGTCAGTCATGGCGATGGCGCTGCTCGGCGTCGCACCACTGATATCGCTAAACGTGTGCGCAGCCTTGTTGGCACAGCTGGCGAGCCAGGGCTTGGCGGTAACGCAGCCGGCCGTGGCGCTGCTGTTCGGGTTTTCGCTGGCGATGCTGCTCTCGCCCTACGGCCCCTCCGCGGTATTACTGGCGCGCCACGCGCAGCTCTCGCCCTGGCGCATCGCCGTCGGCTGGAACGGCCGCTTCGTCCTTAGCGTCTTGGTCCCATTGCTGCTGATACCGCTGCTGGCCTGAACATGGCTGGCTCACATCCAGCCATTTTCGGCCATGGACAGCGGCTCGCCATCGCCGACAATGAAATGATCGAGCACCCGCACATCGATCAGCCCCAGCGCATCGCTGAGCCTGCGCGTCAGTTGCCGATCAGCCTGGCTCGGCTCGGCCACGCCCGAGGGATGATTGTGGGCCAGAATGACCGCTGCGGCATTGTGCGCCAGTGCGCGCTTGACCACTTGACGGGGGTACACACTGGCCCCGTCGATGGTGCCGTGAAAAAGCACCTCGAAAGCCAGCACCCTGTGTTTGGAGTCGAGAAACAGACAGCCGAAGAGTTCGTGCGGCTCATGCCGCAGGCGTGCCTTGAGGTAATCGCGCACGGCCTGCGGGCTTTCCAGCGCCGAATCCCGCCGGATGCGCTCCGCCAGGTGTCGCCTCGCCATTTCCAGCACGGCTTGCAGCTGAGCAAATTTGGCCGGCCCCAAGCCCAGGTGTTCGCTGAACTGGACGAGATCACTTTCCAGTAAAGCCCGCAAACTGCCGAACTCATTGAGCAGATGCCGCGCCAGATCCACCGCGCTTTTCCCGGCCACGCCGGTGCGCAGGAATATGGCTAACAGCTCCGCATCGGACAGGGCCGCTGCACCCTGCTCCAACAGCTTTTCCCGCGGCCGTTCCGCCGCTGGCCAGTCACGAATGCTCATGTCACCTCCATGTCGAGCGAGCCCCTCGTCCTCTGAGGGCGCTGTGCTATCTTAGCGGCCTTTTATCCACGGCAACCGGCCTTCGCCGGAACCAGTTCTCACCCCGTTACAAGGCAGGCCTATGCAGCGGCTTTATCGTAAACGCATCGTCATGGGCGTCGGCGGCGGCATCGCCGCTTACAAGAGCGCGGAGCTGGTACGCCGGCTACGCGACCAGGGCGCCGAAGTGCGCGTCGTGATGACCAGCGGCGGTCGTGAATTCATTACGCCGCTAACCCTCCAGGCCCTGTCCGGCCATCCTGTGCACATGGATCTGCTCGACCCTGCTGCAGAAGCAGCCATGGGGCATATCGAACTGGCGCGCTGGGCCGATCTGGTACTGGTGGCGCCCGCAACTGCCGACTTGATGGCACGTCTGGCGCAGGGCGTCGCCAACGACCTGTTGACCACCCTCGTGCTCGCGACCAACGCACCGGTCGCCCTGGCGCCCGCGATGAATCAGGCCATGTGGGCTGATCCTGCCACCCAAGCCAACCGCGCACTGCTGGAGCAGCGAGGGATCCGCCTGTTCGGCCCCGCATCCGGCAGCCAGGCCTGCGGCGATGTCGGTCTCGGCCGTATGCTCGAAGCGGATGATCTGGCTCAGGCCGCTGCTGATTGCTTTGAACGCAGTCTGCTGACCGGAAAGCATCTTTTGATTACTGCCGGCCCGACTCAGGAAAACATCGATCCGGTGCGCTACATCACCAATCACAGCTCCGGGAAAATGGGGTTCGCCCTGGCCGAGGCCGCCGCCGAAGCCGGTGCACGCGTAACCTTGGTCGCCGGTCCGGTGTTTCTGCCAACCCCCGATCGCGTTCAACGCATCGATGTGGTCAGCGCCCGGGACATGCTTGCCGCGTGCGAAGCAGCGATGCCGTGCGATCTGTTCATTGCCGCCGCAGCGGTTGCCGACTATCGGCCAGAAGTGGTTGCACCGCACAAATTGAAAAAAGACCCAACCAAGGGCGACGGCCTGCTTCTGCAGATGGTCCGCAACCCCGACATCCTTGCCACGCTGGCCGGGCGGACAGATCGACCGTTCAGCGTCGGCTTCGCGGCCGAGACGGAAAACCTGCTGGAGTACGCCACGCGCAAACTGCGTGACAAGAACCTCGACCTCATCGTGGCCAACGACGTCGCCAACCCGAGCATTGGCTTCAACAGCGAAGAAAACGCCGTCACGGTGATTGACCGCCAGCAACACGAAACCCGCCTCAGCCAAGCCAGCAAGGGACATATCGCTCGCCAGCTGATCGCCTTTATTGCCGACCGTTACCATCAGGCCTGACCATGCACAAACTTCAAGCGAAGATTCTCGACCCCCGCCTTGGCAAGGATTTCCCGCTGCCCGAGTACGCCACCAGCGGCTCTGCCGGACTCGATCTACGCGCCATGCTGCAAGCCGATACAACACTGGAGCCTGGGCAGACCTTGCTGATCCCTACCGGCCTGTCCATTCATATTGCCGACCCAAACCTCGCGGCGCTGGTCCTGCCGCGCTCTGGCCTGGGCCACAAGCATGGCATCGTGCTGGGCAATCTTGTCGGCCTGATCGACTCCGACTACCAGGGCGAGCTGATGGTCTCCTGCTGGAACCGCGGCCAGACCAGCTTCAACATCGCCATAGGAGAACGCATCGCCCAACTGATGCTGGTCCCGGTGATCCAAGCGCAGTTCGAACTGGTAAATGAGTTCGACAACAGTGAGCGTGGCGCCGGCGGCTTCGGCCACTCGGGCAGCCACTGAGATAGTTCTCGCCTTTTTTCAGGACGAACCGAGGGGCTCCATGAAACTCTTCAAGCGCACCGCGAAGGACGACACCGTTCTCAATCCTGCCGATGCCGCCGCACCCCGCCCGCGCCGAAGCGTCGGCCTTAAGACCCTCGCACCCGGCCTGATCCCAGGACTGCTGGGCCTTGTGGTGGCGGGAGCGTTGCTTTGGACTGCCCAACAGAGCAGTCAACAGCAGCAAGCCAGCACGCTTGCCGAGGCATGGGGCCAAAGTCAGGCTTCGGCGATCAATCAGGCCCTGCGCCAACTGGCCGAAGACACGCGCGCCGCCGCCGGCGATCCGCAACTGCTCGAGGCGCTGCGCAGCGAACAGCCGCAGCAGATACGCGCCGTCGAACGTGAGCTGAACTACCGGGACGGCGTCATCGATGCCCACCTCAGCCTTCGCGGC
>CERD01127773.1_pt1 | contig 31699 bp, 34 predicted proteins | sample 530931 | NCBI WGS metagenome assembly CERD01 (sample SAMEA2621101, study PRJEB7988) | marine metagenome | isolation source: saline water (ENVO:00002010), including
TGTTAAAAGACTTTTTTATTGACAGGCGGTCATACATAAAAGGCCCTGAAGACAGGGCCTAATATTAACTATTTGATTGTGATTACTTGCAGGACCAGTTCCACCAGTTGTCTTTTTGCGAAACTTTTACTCCAGTAATGTAAGGAGGATTTCCATAAACTGTTAGCTTCGTGCAAGTTGGAGCCGAGTATATTGGAAGAAACGTTACGTCTCCGTGTTGATTCAAAGAAAATTCAAAAGTTTCATCATCTTTGAATTCACTAAAATCAACCGTAAGCTTTTTCATAACAGTTTCTGTTTCGATGTATTTTTTGTCACATACAGAGTAGCTACATAGCTTAGGAACTTTTCTAGTGAATGGCATGCAGTTCATTCTTGGAGCTGGCCTTGTGAAAGTTCTTCTATCTTCGCTAAAGCTTCTTCTAGGAGCAGGCATTACTTGTCTTCCAGATCTTCTTCTTTGTGGATAAACATGAGGTCTAACATTGTAGTGTGGTCTGCCATTTCCTCTATAACGTGGGCCTCTTGTATTACAGTGCTCTACAACAAGATCATATCCGCACTCAGCGCCATTTCTTCTTGTTACAGTCCTGTCGTAACCTGGCTCACATTTAATAACGTCTTCTGTTACAGGCACGATTAGATCGAGAACCTCTGGAGTGTCTATAGTCTTTTCAAGAATTGCGTTACTTGAATATAGCCTTACCTTTTCTTGATCAAGAATTACACTGTCACTGGCCATAGCGCCGAACATGATAAAAATAGCTCCGAGGGTCAATTTCATATAAGTTCTCCTAATATTTTGATTGGCCTAAGCTTACATGTTCAAAGCATTCAAAACCATGCAGAGTGTAAAAATTGCAGGCTAAATTGCCTGCAATCTTAGTTCGCTATTATTTTCTACTGCATCTGAATTCAAATACTTCACTAGGGTTTTGAGCAAATGCCACTTTTTCCACGTACTCAGAACCTTCTACAGACGCTTCCGACTTAAGATTTAAAAATCCACCCAACATATCTTCAAAAGCTCGTCTTTCCTCTTCACTGAAGATATCGTCCATTACAATCTCACCGCTAACTGTCGAATTTAGTGAGTTGCCTTCGCACTGACTTGAGCTAGTGAAGTTTACTTGTCCTGGAAACTCATCCAAGTCTTCAGACCACTTTCTAGCAGGTCCACCAGCAACCATTACCTCAGTTTTTTCTTCGCCATAGCTATTTTTGGTCACATAAGTGTAAGTCATCTTTCCATCAACAACTTTTTGAGTGATGGTCATAGTTTCAGGCACGTCCAAAAAGTCGTCTGATATAGCGTCACCTGATGTGCAGTTATAGTACTCACCTGCCAGTTGTGGACAAGCAAACGCTGATACACTTAATAAAGAACATAGTAGCAAAATAGATTTTTTCATATAAAGCCCCCATTGGAATTTGTCTCTTCAAAAAAGAAACGTTGTAATAATCGAAACTGCGTATCACAAACCTAAGAGGGTTTTAATGAAATAAAAAATTCCATATAAAATTTATCTGTATTTGCCACTAGAAATGAAAAAGGCCCCATATTGAACATGGGGCCTGAAATTATAAGTTGTTAACTTACTTTTTTAATGGTCAGTCCCTTTTGAGAAGCAGTCTTCTCAAAGTTTTGAACCAGGTCTTCAATAGCGTGGTCGACGTACTTGGCCTTGCTAAAATCAAGAGTTAGATGACCTTTTGAGCGTTCCTTTTCAAGCTCAGAGGCAACTTTTGGAAGGTTCACAAATGAAAAGCTTCCAACAAAGCTAAGCCTGTGCTCTCCTGCCTCTTCATTTGATTCAATGTATCCTGAGTGAGTTTTCCAAAGAAGTCTCACCAGTGAAAGCGCAAATCCCAATGCAACACCAGCAAGAAGGTTGATAAACACAACTCCCGCCACAGTTGAAAGGTAGATTGCCACTTCACTGTTTCCGTACTGCTTAAAGACTTTGATTGATTTAAAATCCATAAGCTTAAATCCAGTAAAAACTAGAATCGCCGCAAGTCCGGCCTTTGGAATGTATGCCAACACCATTGGAAACATAAACAGCATAATTAGAAGCCACGCTCCATGCATAATTGTTGCGCCTTTTGTTTCTCCTCCGGCCTCAACGTTCGCTGAAGTTCTAACAATTACCCCAGTAAGTGGAAGTGCTCCAACCACACCGGCAACAGTATTGCCTATCCCTTGCGCCAAAAGCTCTTTATTGTAGTCAGACTTGTGACCAGTTTTGATCTGATCCACTGCAGTAACACATAAAAGAGTTTCAGTGGTGGCAACGAAGGCCAGCATTAGAGCTGAAAAGATGTAGCTAACTTTGAAACCGTCCAGTCGATTCCAGATCATGCTGTCGCCAATGACGCCTGTAAGATCACTCGGAAGCTCGACTAGAAGAATATCAAGATTAGCGCCCCAAACAATCAGACTTGCCGCTACAATAGCGATCAATGGGCCAGGAACTGGATTTTTAACCCTTTGTTTGAAAAGGTTCCAGCCTACAATCAGGCCAATGGTAATTAGTCCCAAAAAGCCTGCCTGCATATGGGCGGCTCCACCAACAGTCGGGTCAAAGACCTTAAGTATTGCTTGTGGGATAGTGATGATGTTTTCAAAAGCGCTGCCCTTAGGCGTGTCATCAACCATTACATGAAATTGACTAGCAAAAATTAAAACACCAATACCCGCAAGCATCCCCTTCACTACTGATGGGGAAATTGCGCGAAATAAGGGGCCGGCCTTCAGAAACGCGAAAAGGGCCTGAAATAGACCTGCCATCAAAGTAATGATTGCAAGTCCTTCAATCCCTTCGGTTTGAACAATATCAAAAACAATTACGGCCAGGCCTGCAGCAGGTCCACTTACCTGCAACGGAGATCCAGTAAAGGCTCCAATGACTAAACCGCCAATAATTCCAGACAATAATCCATAAACAACTGGTACTCCACTTGCCATGGCAATTCCCATACATAGTGGCAATGCCACTAGAAAGACCACTAGGGATGAGAGCAGGTCTTTGTGAAAATAACTTTTAAAATAGTTTTGCATTAGCAAATCTCCTTAAAGACTTTTAATTTCATCGACGACTTTCACATCGCCGTCTTCGATTTGGTACAACCAACCTTCTAGAGTAAGTTCACCGGCCTTTACTTTCTCCTTAACAAAGTCATAAGAAAGTATGTTGCTTAGCTGAGCTTTGATGTTTTCAATAATAACTTGATCAGTGCTCATCTTGGCCTCAACTGCCTTATCTTTTAGTGGTTGTAGACGATCAAGATACTTGGATATTACTGGAAGCTGACTGCTGTCCACTCCATCCATTAGTGCACCAACAGCTCCACACTTAGTGTGCCCACATACAACAATTTCTTTTACTCCCAATGCCTTTACTGCATATTCCAAAGTGGCCGCGTCTGCGTCGCCAGTTTGCTCTCCACTTGCAGGTACTGTATTTCCGGCGTTTCTAACAACAAATAGTTCGCCAAAATCAGTATTAGTCATGGCGTTAGGGCAAATTCTTGAGTCAGAACAGGTAATTAAAAATGTCTCAGGTGCTTGACCGTTTTTAAGCTGCTCCATTTTTTCTTTAGTTGCAGGTGTTAGGTTGTTTTTAAACGTAGCGTGTCCTTCAATTGCTTTCATAGAAGCTCTCCTTGTGCTTTTGAAAAGTTTATAAAATGAATGTAACTTGAATAGAAAAGTAATTACGCCTGTTCGGGCGGTCTCTTAGCGGGTTCTAGATTGATATCCAGAATACTATCGATGTGGGTTGGAAAAATTGGATATCCAACTTCTCCATCGTATGACCATGATGCATTCTCCGAAAGTGTCTCTTCAATTTCTTCATACAGAGCATTGGTAAACTGAGCCTCTATTACTGAAGGAGCTGAAGGAACCCCGGATTGTTGTACATCAATTGCATGAACATCTTCAAATGACGGATTGGCATTACTGGGAAGCGTGATGAATGTCCCTAATATGAATACCAACAAAATGGAGATGCATGCTTTCATGGAGGATATGATAACCTCAACCTGAACTCTGATCAACGAATTTAACAAGTTTTTTGTATTGACGGGAGTCAAGGAATGAACAAAAGAAACCGTTTAAGTATTCTACTTGCTTGCAGACCGGAAGAACACTCTTCAAAATAAAACAGCCTCTCTCTTTATTCAGATTTGAATTAGAGAATACACTAAACTAAGATAGCTTATTAACTTTTTATTAGTGAAAAAGGAAAGGGAAGTATGAGACTATTAATAATTCCGACAATTTTTGTAGTTACCTTGACACAGGCCAATGCGGACCATGGCCTTATGTTAAAAAAAGCTGGGTACAAACTTCCTCAAACAAAAGAAATAGTTTTAAACCAAGAAAAATCTAAAATGACGTTTAAAAACACCCAGAAATTTTCCAAGCGAGATTATGCTCGATTAACTAATAAGTTCAAATATGTTCAATCGTGGGAAAATGATTTTAAATTGCCTGCCCCTAATAATAATGACTCAAGTCAGACAGAAAAAGAAATCTCAGAGCTTATCGGTTTAAAGAAACAGAGAACTAATTCCATAATTAATGATATTCAAAATGAAAGAAATATATATGGGTTTCGCTTCGGTGCAATTTATGGAAACGACATATTCTTCAACTACGAGAAAGACCCGGTGCGAGACTTCCTGTTGGAGTACATTCCAGACCTAGTTACATTAACCTTTAAATTTAAAAACAAGTTCAACAGGGTAAGACCAAGTTTTTTATCAAATCAAATAAAACCAATCATCCCAATTCCCGAGCATCCGGCCTATCCTAGTGCGCATAGCTCAAAGGCAAACTTCATTGCGATTGTTTTAAGTAATTTCTCCCCTTGTCTATCTGAGGTTTTTAAGACTGACGGTAAAAGAATAGCCAAAAACAGGGAGATCGCTGGCGTGCATTATTCAAGTGACAGTAAAGCTGGAGCAGTGTTAGCAAGACAATACTATGACTACATTATGAGAAGTGAAAAGACTCGAAAAGAGTTGATGATTGCCAAGTCATTTTGGAAAGAAAACTACCATGAATGCCCTTAAGATAGTTCCCATCTTTTGATTGTATCTTTAAAAGCATCCCCCTGATAGAAATATATATGAAGGTGTGTTAGCACACACACTATTCCAAAAAATGGATGTAGGAAGAAAGCTATAAATAAATGCTTAATGATAAACATGCCTGCTACAAGTTTTCTTAGTCTCTTAAACCACAAAAATAGTACTGAAAATTGAAGGATAACGACACTTACGCTAATAAAGCGGGCGACGTTACTATAGTTGCTCAATCCAACTCCCTGTAAAAAATCAATTTTGGGAGCTAAATAGAATTCTATAACCCGTCCATCTAGCCATATACTATCTGTTAACTTGTTAACTCCATTGTAAATGTAGATCACACTCAAATGAGATAACATCAATAAGTAGCCGCAAGACTTTAGAAAGTCGTCTTTGGAGGGCCTTCCAATAAATGCCAGAAATAAAGTAAGATTAAATACAAAGACATCCGCTCCATAACTAAATTGAAGACTTAAAATTGAGCTCAGGGCCAAAGCTATAAACAAGAATGTCCTCTTCGCTGAAAACAAAGAGATTCCTAGAGAGAAGAAAAGCCCATACAAAAGAATTCTTGAAACTTCAAAACTGGAAGGATTGGTCGAAAAGTATAAGTAGTAAGTTTCGACATTAATAATTTTCTCAAAGTGAAAAATGATTATAAAAACAACACTCAGAACAAACAAAATATTTTGAATTGACCTTAACTTTCCCACGATGAAACCTCTCTCGCCTTTCCTCCTTCGCAGGAAGTTAAAAATAAATAAAGAGTCTTATCACCTATTATCATTTGCCTATTTATACCTTCATTTTTAATCCGGTCTAAAATAAGGGAGATTTCAATTTCAGATAATGTGGGGCCAACTACATGCAAATAGGATTTATCAATTTCATATTCGAAGTTTTCACAGACAAATCCCCCTACATCTTCTAGGTGACCTGTTAAGATTGCCAATCTTATTGTATCAAACCTTTTATTTATAATTTCGTAAAGCAGGCCGCCGAATTTCTCAGTTTTAAGGGGCACTAGGTCTACCCTCTCGAAATCTCCGTCGCCGTCAATCTCAAAAAGATAGGTATAAAACAATATATTCGACTTAGTGTAAAAGCTGAATCGGGCAACCCCCCTATGGTAGGAACTGACTAAACTATAAATGGAAGAAATGAACTGATTTTTCCTAAAATGGGCCTGAAAGTACAAAGGGGAAATGGAGAATAAAACTAAGTTCACCAAAACAATGCAGAGTATGAATAATTTAAAAATCTTCATAGAATTCAAGCTCACACTCTTTTACTCGTTACAAAAAGACCATTATTATCCAATATAAAGTTATCTAGAATACAATTTGAATCAAGCTTTATGGTTTTTTGGCCAACTCCCTCTCGAAGGATGAGGGTAGTTTTTCCTGTTTTCTTTATTTTTATAACTCTTGAATAAGGACTTAAATAAAAAACTCTCTCCCCCACTTTTTTTCTAAACATAAGGTTTCTATAATCCTTACTTAGATTAAGATACCCAAAAAGTTTGTACTCTTTGCGCTTTAAGATTTTATTCCCCAAACTTCCCATTGAGGACGAAATTTTTATTGCCCAAAGAAGCAAATAATCCAAAGGGTTAACATTTCTTGAGTTGCTAAAGCGATAGGAGGCAAAAGAACAATTCCCCTTACCCAATTTCACTTTAAAATAGAGTGTATCAAAAAAAAATCGGCCAATATATTTTAAAACGCCACCTCCATAGTATACGAAGGCTTTGGAGTCTGCGTTGAGAAAGAAGTTACATCCTTCCTGGTAGGCCCGATATGAAAGTTCAGTATCCTCACAGCGTCTTAGTTCCTCATCAAATCCATCGAGGCCTCTAAAAAGTGAGGCCCGGTATATGCAAGCGGCAGTATTCACAACAGGTAAAGTTATCTCCACATGGGGAAGTGAGCAAACAAAGCTTCCACCCGTGACCTGATCCTTAAGTTTCAACCTAAACTTATCGAGGAACCTTTTCCCATCTCCAGTAGGAATAATCGCGCTTGAAGCACACGAATAGATCCCTTGCATTTCTTGAATTAAACTACATGCCCAATCATCAGATAGGACACAATCAGAATCAATAAAGGCCAGAAACTCTCCACGAGCATATTTTACCCCAAAATTTCTAGCGTAGGCCGCATTACGCTTTTCACAGACCAAAAACCTAACGTCTTTAAATTTTTCCTTAAACTTTTTAATAAGCTCGTCAATCTTAGGGAGTCCGTTTAGAACTACGACAACCTCATAAAAACTTATTTTTTTTTGATTTTGAATTGAAAGTATGACCTCCTCAAGATATTTCACTTGGGACGCTGGCACGATGAAACTAAGTAGAGGTTTTTCTTCTTCAAAGGACAAGGATTTTTTGCTCCATTGCAGTTTTTAAAAAGGAATCAATATCACTTAGAAGCTTTTCTTCAGGGATACCGTATTTTTCTAAGATTACTTTATGTAACTTTTCGATTTCTTTTTCCTTAGTTTTGCTGGAACTAATAATTATATTGAAAAAGTAATACGCTAGACCTTTAACCTCAAAAATATCTTCAGAGGATGGACTTAGAGGAACAACATAGGTAATTGAGTTTTCTTTTTCATGATTGCATACAAATTCATCTTCGTTGAAAGATAAGCTATTCAAAGTCTCTATTAAATTTTGCATAAGACTCCTCAGTGAGTTTGATCATTTTCATATATGAAGCCTTCCTATGAGCTTCAGGGTGCTCATAAGAGAACTTTTTCTTTTTGTACTTTTGAATTCGGTCAAAGGACTCTGCTATATCTTCATCATTTATAGAAGCGCGATAAAACTCCGCAAGTTCAGTAAACTCATGAAATGAAAACGTTGAAAGAACTGAAAAGAGCAAAGGCATAAATATAGCCTTTAAAAGTTTAGAATCAATCGCTTCAACCTCTCTAAAATCCTTAGCAAGTTTATCTAAAAGATTTTCAATTGCTACAGAATTCACCTGTGTTGCATCTGCATCTTGAAAATACTCTTTTCTAGTTGATTCAAGCTCACATATTACCTTGTTACAACTCTCAATGACTTCACCCAGAGTTTTTAATGATGCTTCAGAGTATTCTTTATATTTTTTAAGAAAATAAAGAAGATCGATAGGTCTGTGGTCACTATCCAGAGTATTTCTAGACTTATTCTCATAATTCAAAAAGTTAATATCAATATTAAATTTAAACAATGAACTAAGCATTATCATGACCTGGTTATTATACACTGTTGGGCAAATTAACAACTGAGGTCTTTCTCGTTTATGCTCTTTTAAATATGCAAGTTTCGAATCTACAGAGTTCCAATCTCCGCTCTTTATTTTACACCTAAATTTTTCATTTAAGAGGAACTTAAACTCTCTTTTATGAATAATTTTAAACCCCTTGTAGGAAGAAATACTCGTCACTGCACCACGTGCCCTGTCAAGAATTTGAGTAATCATAAAAAAGTCATAAAGCAAATCTTCCAAAACTAAATCTGGAATTTTGCTTTGGACTTCACACCTAAATCTCTTACTCTCTTTCACAGGCAAGTACTCATCTGGATTTTTCCACCAGAATTGTCTCTCAGGGTTCTCCATCACAAAGCTAAAGAAATAAGGGATGTCGCCTCTTTCTAATTGTTCACTTTCTTCACTTAAAAAGTAATCAAAACCCTTTCCACCAACAAAGGGCAAATAAAGCCTAGTATCGCGAAAAACAACTCGACTGATGCACTGGTGTCTTTTTGCATCACCTAAAAAGGCCTTTTCAAGTTGTGACTTGTTAGAAAGATAGATTTTTAGGTATTTATAATATCCAAATATTAGCTTTACGCTAAAGTCAGGATCTGGGTATTCATCAAGATACTCAAGAAACAGAGAGACTCCCGAGCAGCAGTGAAGGTGTTTTTTATCCGCAGAGACCAACCCCATCTGAGTGAACTTAAACTTTTGATAAAACACTTCGAGATCGACAGGCGCAAAAATCACACTATTATTATGTTCTCCAAATAAGATGTTATTTTTGTGTAGGTCTCCCACTCCTAAAAAGTTCATAAGAGCTAAGACACCCCCGATTTGTTCAATCTCTAAGTCTGATAATTGGCGAGAGAGGCTTGATGTACTCAAAAAGCTACATTCCCTTTTTTCTAAAGACAGTTCAAATTTAGGTGAGACTTTAAATTTTGGGAGTATTTTCAGAGAGTCATCGGTTAATTCATCTATAACTCTTCTGAAGTTACTTTCCGGAGAATAAACTTTATACTCACAAAATAGCGATCGGTGTCGAAAAAGATTACCTTCTTTAACTACACCCTTTCGTTGGAAATTATGGACATCCGAGTCAATTTCGAACCTTATGTTGTGCATGACGTAGTCACAGGCCCACACATAAAGGTCGTCATACAAGCGACAGATTCCGCTGAAGCATAGGCACTAAGCTCATCGATATCAGGAAGTTCAAGTTCAAGCTTTGCAATGCCTCCAAACTCATAAGTTTCGGGCAGTAAATTTTCAAACCTTTTATCCATAGATAAACCTTAACTCTTGCATGATTATTCATTTACGACTTATAAAAACCATCGCACTAAAGTCAATTATACGCCATTACTGGCAGATAAGCACTTAACATTTGAAAAGTGAATGTCTCATAAAATAAGACTAGGTTACTGAAAACATGAATTTCACCCTAATTAAGGTACGAAAATAATACTACCTAAAATAAGAACACCCTGCCACACAAATAAAATGCACCACTCCTAAACCAAGTGCAGTTTCGGCAACATTAACGCAGCACCCCATCACAATAAAAATAGCTCCAAGAAAAAGAAAGATTTGTTAGATGATGTGTTCTATAAAAGATTAAATCAATTACAGCAGGAAAAAGAGGACAAAAAATCTCGTTCAACAGGGTTAGTTTCACAAAATAAAATTTAAACAGACTTGATATCTTATAATGAAGAATTGCGTATTTGCTCTTGGTCTTATTTCTACCATTATTTTTAGTATTTCATTCATGAATACAAAGAAAGATCTACATATAGACGAATTATATTCTTTAGTTCAAAGCACTGGTCGTCGTATCGAGATGACGATTCCCGAAGGGAAAACTATTGAAAAGAAAGATTATCTCAAGAAAACTTTTACAACTAGAAATTCATTTTTTTCAGATATATTTAGGTTGAGGGAGTATGCTGATTCTTCCCACACAAACCTCTACTATTCCTATTTAAGAACCTTTCTCATCGGATTTACAAATTTTACTCTAGAAGAATTTATCAAACGCGGTGTGCTCGCAAACATTCTACTACTGATCATTTCTTTTTTTACAATATTCTACACATTAAACAAATATTACACACTAAGTAATTATTTAAGTTTAACTCTAGCTTTCACCTACACAATACTTCCAGGATCAATTTCAAATTTACTTTTTATTAGGCCATATCAATTACAGACGACTTGTTTATTGATATTTCACCTTTTCTTTCTAAGTTTAAATTCGGAAAGAGGCAATAATTCTCTAAAGACTATACTGTTCATAATTTCCCTAACATCCCTCTTTTTAAGTGGATACTTCTCTTTACTCTACTTAACTATTTTCTATATCGTATTTTTCCTTCGAACTAAGCAGTTCCATCACCTCAAGTATCTGATGGCCGCTTTTTTATTAACACTATTTATTTATCCATCATTCTTTACCCCTTTAGTAGGAATGAGAGGACAAGAAGTCGCAAGCAACCTAATTTTAGGTCGCAATCTTTTTCAGAGTAAATCATGGTCATTTCTCTTAGAATTTATGTTGTCTAGTCTTGCAACGTTGATCATTGTTTTCGTTTCTTTTAAAGAAAGAAGTAAAAAGCTTCTCCCAATACAAATAGGATTAGTTGCCACCTTATTTTTAATTATATTCATTGCTCCATACCAAGAGATGAGATATCTCAACCCTTATCTAATTGCAACAAGTACACTCGCTCCAATTGCAATTAAGTTAATCCCAAGAAATTGGACTTTTATTGCGATTACGATCTTCATAACCTCATCGTTTTTCACATCACAAATAGAAAACGACAATCAAGATATTTATAATCAAAAAAGAGATTTTTTAAAGGATATAAAACACCTATTAATTCTAGGTATGAAGGATGAGCCTAGATCCCACAGAACGTTTTCCCAAATAATCTTGCACCTTCCTAGAGGTTCAAAAGTAAGCTACTACTCGTTTGCTAAGAATGTAGATTTTAATAAATTTGATGGCTATTGTTTTTATAACAAAAATGCTCAGGCAAGTAGATTGCATAAAACAGATAAGCTTTTACAGATCAACTCTATTTTATGTAAAAGAAAAAAAGATTTTAAAAACCTTTAGCTACTTAGACAACTTTCGAGCAATTATTACTAATTGTATTGATTGTTCTTATAACCATAATAGATTTTAATAAATTGAAAAAACAGAGAATGAAAACTAACCAAAGGTTTAAATTTACCGTCTCTAGTCTCTTGCCACTCAGAAACAAAGTGTCCTTCAAATAACAATGCTTGATTTGATATGTACAAAAACAGTTCTAAGTCGAATAACCAGTCGGACAGAAATTTCCTTCCCCTTAGAATTTCCATCACTGTGCGATTAAAAACTTTAACACCGCACTGTGTATCGCTAACATTGAGAGAAAATAATTTTTTAACAGCAAATCCAAAAAAAAGACTTATACTCCCTCGCCCGAACCTACGTTTTACTCTCAACTTTCCTTCTCTTCGGCATGCATAGACCATATCACGAGAAGAGCTTGCAACCTTACTTATCATTAAATTCAATTCACTCAGAGTAATCGGAAGATCCGCATCCATATAGCCGAAAGAAGCATAAGACTCACTACAGCCTTTAGTTTTTAAGTATTCAAACCCACGCTTTATGGCAAAACCTTTTCCCAAGTTTTTTTTAAGTCTTAGAAGTGAAATTTTATCAGACAAGAAAGAAGAAATGATACTTGCAGTCCTATCAACAGAACCATCATCAACAAATAAAAAGCTAATATTTTCTATCTGGCCGTTCTTTATACTTTGTAAGGTTTTAAGAATTCTTTTTTCTTCATTGAAGCATGGAATTATAATAATGGTCATTTCCTATTCCTCAGAAAAAAAATTCTTAAACCTGAATCCCTTTCATAATCGATCTAGAGAGATTAAATAATTTTCATCAAAGAATATGAAACGCACTTCAGGTCTCAATACAATATATCAAAATTTTTATCTCGATAACCTTCTTTGAATATTATGAATACATTGTGTTTTAGAAAAAAATGAATGTTAAATAAACCAGCATCGTCTTATGTCATATCCACAAGTCAGGATACCCAAGTTAAAAGCTCCATTTTTCGTCAAATCTAATGAGTTGAATACTGGCAAGGTTCAAGTGATGGTTTTAAGTAAAAAAAAAAGCCCCTGGTATTAACAGGGGCTTCAATATATCGGTTTAATGATAAATTTGGTTGCGGGAGCAGGATTCGAACCTACGACCTTCGGGTTATGAGCCCGACGAGCTACCAGACTGCTCCATCCCGCGCTAATTCTTAAGACGTGTAAGGTTATAAGCTATTATAATTTCTTTGTCTACCCTTTATTATTCCGTCTAAATAAAAAAAAAGTTATTCGCTCAATCATAAATGCCTAAATTTACGAGACCTTCGTTCGATAAGGCTAATAGAACATGAATTTGTGAAAGTTTGGAGCACGAAATGGAAAACAAAAAAACAAGTCAACCTCTTAATATCACTGTAGAAGCAAGAGAGCTAAGCGCTCCTCAGCGACGTGTGCTTAAGACAGTTACGAACCTTATGGCACATGTAATGACTACTGACGAAGAGTCTGAGTATTTTGATTCGAGTTCTGAACTAATGAAGCTTGTGGCAGGTGCCATCAAGCAGGCGAACTTTACATCAATCTGGAGAGAAAATGAGGAGATTCCCTACTCTACCCAGGCATTGGAGTTTTGTTTGGACAACCTTACTGACGAAATTCAAACAGAGGACATCGTTCGCTACGACAACTAATTGAAAGTACAAACTTCACAAATAAAAAAGCTCGCCTAAGCGAGCTTTTTCTTTTTATTTTTGGGCTTTCTTTTGAGCGGTAATCGCTTTGGTTTTCTTTATATTGTCCAAAGTCTCAAAATAGATTTCTTTTCTAAATTTAGTAAAATCTTTTGAGTCAGCGATAGTCGCGTTCTTTTGCTTTCTAGAGCTTTTCTTTACATCCACTGAGCGCTTTTGAGAAACATAGACCTCAGCGTTGGCACGCTTGGTTCCGTCTTTATTAATGCCAATCTTTTTAAGCAACTCAGCTTTGGTGATGTATTCCCATCTTCCTGGCTGCAGTCCATCGATAGAAAGGTTTCCAATGGCAACCCTTCTCAGCTTGTCAATTGTTACGCCGGCCGCTTCACAGATTCTTCTAATTTCTCTGTTCTTGCCTTCATTTAGTCTAAACTCTAGCCATGTTTTTTGAGGTAGCTGCTCTAAAACACGAACTGACTTTGGCTTAAGGATCCCATCGTGAGATACGATCCCGGCCTTAAGTTTGTTTAAAAGCATCTCATTCACTCTTCCAAACACCTTTACTTCGTAAACCTTTGTTACTTCAAACTTAGGGTGCATGATCATATTCGCCATATCTCCATCATTTGTCATAAGCAGCAGGCCTTCTGAAAGGTAGTCAAGTCTCCCTACAGGGAAAACTCTTTGCTTTATTGGAATGAGATCCATTACAGTTTTTCTTCCCTCTGGATCGGAAAGAGTGGTCATATAGCTTCTAGGCTTATTAAGTGCAATATAGATATGGTCAACGCTTAGAAGGTCTATGATCTCTCCATCAACCATAACTACGTCGCCTTCAACAGAGACCTTTGTGCCAAGCTCTTTAACGACTTTGTCGTTAACTTTCACTCTACCTTGAACAATTAAATCTTCGGCTTTTCTTCTTGAGGTTACACCACAGTCTGCGATGTATTTTTGCAATCGAATCGATTGTGCTTTCATGACTTCATCCTTTTATCTGCCTCACGGCGGTTAATAATATCTAGGAAGTGTTTATGCTACACACGGTCATTGAAGTCAATAGCGTGTGAAGTAAATGCCGCCGAAGCAGGCGTAAGTTATTCTTTATCTGTTAAGAAATCAATATCAAGGTCCAAATCTTGAGCATTTATACCGGATAGATCGATTTTCTCAACTGTTTCCTCTTCTGACTCAGAATCTTCGGAAGGTCCCATTAGATCATCAAAAGCGGCATCAAGAGCGTCAGACAATTCTTTCGCTTCAAAGTTAATCTCCTGACCACCTTCAGCCTCATCAAAAGAGATTGGCTCTTTTAGCTCAGGTGCGTCTTCAAGATTCTCTTCATCAATTGAAGAGAGCTCATTCATGGCCTCTTCCGCTTGGAGATTTGTATCCTCCAGGCTTGATTCAAGACTTATAATGTCTGAGTCATCAAAGTCATCTTCAAGAACTAACTCCGACTTAGGCAATTCACTAAAATCAAACTCATCTTCATCTAGTCTTGGAACATTGAAAAGTTCTTCTGAAGACGTTGGATCAACAGCTTTTGGTTCAATAATATTTGTTATTAGCTCAGAAACTGTGGAGGCCTTGTTTTGCTCAACAATTTGAGCCTTGCTTACGTATTCTTCCAACAGATCAAAAGCCGATTTTTTCTCGACACCCTCTTCTGTTGAACGCTTCTTGTCCATATCCACCAAAGACTTGGTGAAAATTGTTTCAGACGCTATCTCTTTAATTGAGTTGCTTAGCTGATCAAGCTCTTCAAGCTCATCAAAATCAAACTTGGACTTCTCACCTGTTTGAACAATGCTTTTGATCTCATTAATAGAAGCAACATCAGAAGCAGTAGCAAGCTCGTTAAGCTCAGACTCGCTAGGAAGTTCAGTAATCTCATTCAAGTTAAACACTTCAAGAAACTCATTTGAAGTACCATAAAGAGAGGGTCTTCCCATTTCATCAGAACGCCCTGTGATTCTCACAAGTCGCTTATCCATCAACTGTCTTACAATGTGGGAGCTATCAACACCTCTGATTGACTCGATAGATGTCTTAGAGATCGGTTGCTTGTAAGCAATTATTGCAAGAACTTCCAACGCCGTTGGGCTCAACTGCATAGAGGACACTTTAAACATATTTTTAACTATATTGGAGTAAGTGGCCTTCGTTCTAAACTGATAACCTTGGGCAACTTCCATAAGGCGAATGCCGTGGTGTTTTGCCTCATACTCTTCTTGAAGTCTTGCGATCGACTCATGAACAACTCTTAAAGGAAGATCTGAATCTATTTGAGTCTTAATCTTCTGAAGAGTCACTGGCTTGTCGCTCATGAAGATAATCGTTTCAATAGCGCCACACAGAGTCTCGTGATTAAGGCCTGTTCTTGCTTGCCACAACTTGTCCTCTTGTTCCTTCTCGTTGAAGAAGTCAAGGTCAAGGCTAAATTCCTCTTTAGTAAAATCCCAAGAATAATCAATTACGTTCATACCAATCCCACCTACTGAGGCGCCGTCTCAGGCGCGCTTCCAACAATATCTTCGTCCGTTATTTCTTCTTTCTCGTCCTCTGGATCAAACCCATCGGCCGTTTCAACATCAAATGAGTCTAGGCTGTTAACAACTTCAACATAAATGTCGCCGTCGTGCTCATTTTGAAACACATCAAGCTTATTAAGCCTTGCAAGCTCAAGAAGAGAAATGAAAGTGATTACAATTTCATCTCGGTTTTCTTGAGTGTTTAAAAGCTGGGTCAAAGTTGTCTTCGCTCCAACTTCCAACCTATTCTTAAGCTCTGTAAGCTTTTCTTTAATAGAAAGTCTATCTCTCTTTACTACTGTATATTTTCTTTTCTCTCTTCTTAGAAAGTCCACCATCACTTCAGTAAGTGAGTCCAATGACATAGGTGTAAGGATAGAGTTTTGAATTGCCTTTCTGTCCACCTTTGGCTTAACAAATACATCCTCATCCCTTCTAGGAAGAGTCCAGAGCTTCTCGCCAAGCTTTTGAAACTTCTGAAGCTCTTCAAGCTTCTCTATAAGCTGGGCCTTTGTGGTGATTTCCAAGTCACCTTCTTCAATTTTTATTTTTTGATCTTCTTCCTGGGTGACAGTCTGAGACTTAATAAAAAGAAGAGATGCAGCCATGTAAAGATACTCACCAGCTACATCAAAGTTCACATCTTGAAGCTTTTTAAGATAATCAAGGTATTGCTGGGTGATTTGATTGATATCCAAGTCTTTGATGTCGACTTCTTCTCTTTGAATCAAGTGCAATAGCAGACCCAGCGGTCCATCAAATTTGTCCAATTTGACTTGGATGTTGTTCTCAATCATGTCGTGTGTGTCTCTCTCTAATATTTAATTAGCTAAAAAGCTGCAAAAAATAATAAGTAATATTCTGCCCAACTTGAGTCAGCGGTCCCAACACTCTTCCTAAGGTTGAAACACCCATCATACTAAGACCGATAATCGCCAAAAAAATCATTGGAGTGTATCTGGCCAAATCTTCATATTTTCTAAGAGCGTTTCCTTTCAAAAATGAAGCAACCATCTTCGAGCCATCCAAAGGTGGCAGAGGAATAAGGTTAAAAAACGCCAACAAGAAATTAATGAATATTGAGTAGCTAAGCATTTGCAAAATAACAGCGTAATAAGAAAAAGTTTGAGAAACTTGGGTTGCCACAAAAGCGTAAAGGAACGCCGAAAGTGTCCCTAGAATTAGGTTTGCTCCAGGTCCAGCAAAACTCACCCAAAACATCGCTTTGCGATGGTCTTTGAAGTTTCTGCTATCAACTGGAACAGGTCTAGCCCATCCAATCACGGCCCAGCCTAAAACAACTCCAATTAGAGGAAAAACTATTGTGCCCATGGGATCCACATGAGCGGCAGGGTTGAAAGTAAGTCTTCCCTCTCTTTCCGCAGTGGTGTCACCAAATCTTTTGGCCACGTAGCCGTGTGCCCACTCGTGAAACACGATGGCCATCAGAAAGCCTGGCGCTGATTGAGCTATTGTAAAAAGGATTCTTTGTACGTCCATAAGCAGATTTAATATCAAATTGCGCACTATGACGCAATCATTGGCCGAGTTTTTCTCTTTTCATGCTCCGGCCGATATCCCATAATAAAAACAGTATGATAAAGAAAAAGATTCAAACGATTTTATTTTTTCGCAACGCAGACAAACAAAAAACCTTTTTGATTTTGCGTACGAACCAGCGCAGAAAAAACTTCTGGCAAAACGTAACTGGCTCACTGGATCAGGGTGAATCTTTTGAATCCGCAGCAATTCGAGAGGCACAAGAAGAAACCGGCCTCAGTAAATCCAACATACTTAACGTTCATGATCTCGATCTTTCTTTTGAATTCTTTGATCAATGGAAGAAAGATGTTCTAGAAAAATGTTTTGCTATAGAAATAAAGGAAGAGTTTTCAATACAGCTCGACCCTTCAGAACACGACCAATTTAAATGGGTGAAGCAAGAAGACCTCAAGAGCGATATAGTAAAGTTTGAATCCAACTGGAAGGCGTTGGAGAAGGTGAATAAAAATCTATGAAGCTTTTAGCGACAATTCTTTTTATTCAGGCAATTTCCTTTGCTCAAGAGCTTGACTTTGAAGCGGTCGATGAACTCGTGGACCGAGAGCAAAAAATTATTGAGACCATAGTCGCAAATGAACTGAAAAACAGAAAAGGTCTTCCAAAAGAAGCCGTGGTCGTCCAACTATCCGACATTCTCAAATCTCCCACACAGACGGTCCACATTTCCAAGGGTGCAAAGCTTGTAAACCTCTTTACCGGCGAACAAGAACTTTTGACCAAAGACATCTATGCTGTGGCCTACACCAAACCTGATTCTTCAGGCTATTTCTATTTAAAGAATAATTCGGGAGATATCCCATATAAAACCCTTATTAAGAATCTCACCGATATAACTCTTGTGACTCAAATGTATGAGCCTCCCGTACACTACAAACCTATTTTAAAAGACGATAAACCTAAAAAATATATTGATAAAGACTTTGACTTCACCACTGAGCTCAACCTTCACCTTGGAACAACCAATCCAGGCTTCACCCGAGATTTGGTAAATGATGGACATAATGGTCAATTGGTTGGCTATGAGCTTCAGGCCTACGATAGCTTTAGACTGCCTTTTTCAGTTGGAGCATCACTGCTGTACGAAACCATCACAGCAACTATTGGAAATGGAAGTGAAAACTATAATTCAAAAGCTCTTATTGTAGGGCCATTAATAAAATCAAGGCCATTTGAAGTCTTTGAATTTCCAATTGTTGCCAGCGCAGGCGTAAGAACTTCGCTTTATTCAAATATTGACGAGCAAAGGGCCACAGAGTCCCTTAAGTACAACCTATCAAAAACTGAACTCTTTGCAGGTCTTCAACATAATATTTCGATTAACGATGTTTATGTCACACTTGGGATCAACTTTAAAAGGCAATGGATAAAGGCAAGCTCTACTGAATTTAAAACCGACTTGTCCTTCGATAACACTTATGATGACAGTCTATCATTTACAATTGGTCATCTAGCGAGGTGGCCATGATTGTTCTTTTAATTCTTGCAACCATCACCCCGTGTTTTGGGGCCAAGTTTCACAAACACCACGATGGTCTTCAGCTTAGAGAAAACAAAGGTCAAGTCACTGTTTTAGAGGCTCCATTATTTTCAAGTCCTGACACCGACAGCTTTATAATTGAACACATCAGAAAGGGTGAAGAAATCTATATCCACCCTGCAGAGTTTCAAATAGACAGGTATAGAGACGTAGTGGATGTCACAGAGGAAGAGATCCGGCAAAGAAAATTACTATTGAATAAAATGCATCAAGATCCTCTTTTTAGAGATGAGGAGGACACATATATTCCAGAACCCAATTCAAGGTTTTTTAAAACACTCGCGACAAGCGGCGCGGACGCCTGGATCTTAAAAGAGCATGTATTTCTCCTCTATCAAGATGTCAGAGAGCTAGACCAAACTGTCGAGCTTCATGATCCAACAGACTACAGAATTGAGGAGCCATTGCCTGAGGGCTTCCCACTAAAAGGACCAAAGGTTTACAGGAGCTACTTTGGACTGGCACTAGGCATTCCAAACTACCCGGCCTATGAGTATCCATCCCAAATCAACGATACAGGTTTCGATTTCCTAAAAGAGTTCTCCTACGCTTGGTTTTCAAGCGTTAAATTTGACCCTGAAAAGAGACTCTTTTTTGGCGGACTAATAAACGTTGCCCAAGGACAGATTGATTATCAGCTGGATGGCCGCAGGTCGGAAGAGACAACTTTTAAGATTTCAGCTGGTCCCTTGATCAATTATGACCTTTGGAGAAATGACCAACTTCGAGTTAACGCCCACACTTCCCTGCAGTTTGCTTTCATTGATTATTTGGAGATTAAACAGTTTTCAGCGGATGAATCAGACACAAGAACTTTTCAAAGCTATCAGTTTGCTCCAAGGGCAGGACTTAATATCCAGAAACCAAAATACTTCTACTCAATGGATTTAGTTGTTGGTTTCAATCTAAATTGGGACCTCCCCAGAACTTTCAATGCATCCTCCAGTAAAGATCGGCCTTCTTGGTGGAGCGGAGACAGCTTCACCCGGGATTCAAGCTTCCAGACCACTTATTTCGTTGGCCTACAGGGCGATTACTAGGCCCTAGGCAAAGATTTCCCTTCCCAAGCTTTTAAGAAATTTTATTCAAGGGCCATAAATTTGGCCCGATAAGCCCTGTGTACGGACAAGATGTCTGAACCCAAAGAAAGATATTCAGGAGGAACTATGAACACGCCGCAAAACCAAATCACAAAAGAAGTACTTTTCCAGAAACTAGGTAAAACTTGGTATATATTCACTGAAGTTAACGAAAAAGTTATCTACAGTGCTATGCCAGAAGGGATGGACCCTAGAAGCACAAAGCTGGAACTATATGATGTTATTGAAGATCACCTAAAGAAAGTTGCAGAGCAACCTCGCTTTAAGGCCGAAAGAAGCGCCTAATAATGAGCGCGGCCAAGAAATTTAGGGACAACTATCCTAAGGAAAAGTCTAAGGATGATACCCAGAATCAAAGGGACAAAGCCGCGATTCTGGCCTACAAGGACAAGATTGAAGATCTTCTTTGCAAGGACCCTAAAATGCAGAAGAAAGCTGCAGACATAATTTCCAAACTTATTAACTCAAATAAGTAACCATAACTGGCCTCCCTACAAGGAGGCCTTTTTTTTCCCCACATCTAGCCCAACCGCTTTGCAAATGTTAAGGTTTGTTAAACTTAACTGGAGGAATTTTATGGCCGTGGGCTTCTACAACTTCAAAGAACTTCATAACGAGCAACTTCAAAAAGAAGTGATGGAACGTTTTGAGGAAATAGTAAAAAACAACGCCTTCGTTGAAGGCAAATACAATACTTCTTTTGAAAGAGACTTCGCCAAAATGGTGGGTGCAAAAAGATGTTTATTAACAGCAAACGGAACAGACGCTCTTGAGATTGGCCTGCAGGCATTCGACGTAGGTCCAGGAGACAAAGTTGCAATTGCGGCAATAAGCTTTTTTGCAACTGCTGAATGTGTGGTTAACCGAGGGGCTACACCTGTCTTTGTTGACGTTGATGAGCAAACAGGACTTATGGATCCTGAATCTCTCAAAAGAGTTTTAAGCAATCACAAAGTGAAAGCAGTAATTCCAGTGCATATTTACGGACTGCCTGCTCCAATAGAAGAGATTGAAAAAATATGCCAATCCCGTGGAATTGGGATTGTTGAAGACGGTGCTCAGTCTCATGGTGGAAAATACGCCAACGGAAACCCTATTGGCTCTTCAAACAACTTGGTAACTTATTCTTTCTACCCTACTAAAAACTTAGGTGCATTTGGCGATGCTGGCGCGATTACAGCTCCAACTCAAGAGATGACTGACAAAATTCAATCGATCAGAAACCATGGTAGAAGTCCCGAAGGACACAAGCTTTATGGGAGAAACTCTCGTTGCGATCACATGCAAGCGGCGGTTCTAGACCTAAAACTTCAAAGCTTTCCAGCTCAGAATGAAAATAGAAAAGCAATAGCCAAGAAATACTTTGAGGCCTTAAAAGACACTCCACTTGAGCTTGTACCTGAAAAATACTTGGACCTATCTTCATGGCACTTGTTCCCAGTAAGACTGAAGACAAAAGAAGAAAAATACGCTCTTAAAGAGCACCTTGATAAGAATAAAATTGGCAGTGCGCTTTTCTATGAAAAGGCCATGCCAGAAGAAAAACCTTGTCAGAATTTGGAAGGTGAAAAAGAGAAAGCGCTTACCTTTGCGGCCCAAACTCTTTGTCTTCCAATGAACCCTTTTGTTACCGATGACGAAATAGCAGAAGTTGTAAAAGCAGTTAAATCATTTTTTTCTTAAAAAAGAATAAAGGCCGGAGAGAATCCGGCCTTTTTTTTTTTACTTACACACTTCTACTTGAAATGTTCCAATCAGATAGTTTGTTTCGTCGTATTTAGCTCTAAGAGCTCCAAATACCTGCCCATCAGTCACTTTAGAGATTTTAAGAACTCCGTCCTTTACTTTTTTACTGCTAGGAATTTCACCTTCAAAAGAAGTAAGCATCAAGTATTGTTCTTCGCTAAGCTCAACTCTTGAAGGAGCTAGTTCAATTTTTGCAACAACAGTTCTATCCCCTAGAGCCTCTGGCTGACAAGGATTTTCAACGTTTGCATCCCATAGTGTCAAATAAGTTTGACCCTCTTCATTTGGAGCACTTACTCTACCAGATATAAAAGTCCATGCCTGTCCATCAATTTCTCCGGCAAGGTTTTGCCTTTCGAAAGCTTCAACTGCCTCTGATGCCTGCTCCTTTTTAGGAGAGCTGCTTGATGAGGAATCGTTGTCATCTTTTCCATTACAGGCCACAAGTCCAAATAGTAATAGTCCAATAATTAAATTCAATTTCATTCTCTACCCCTTTTTTAATAGATAAAATCGAGGCATTTTTATCTAATCTCCGAGTGATTTATTCAACAAACCACACCTAGAATTTGCTTGCGCATCCTTTGATAAAGGCCATGTCGAAGACATAAACCCGACCAATAAAATCAACTACATGAGCTATATAACTAGAATTATGAGAAGAGGAAAAGTTTTCCTGTTTTTTCCTAAAAAATACTCAACGAGTCCAGTTTTATGCCGACAAAGATTACATGCACTTTCATTGGGATTTGAAAGTGGAATTAAATTATTAACTTTTGAGCACGGTCGCTCGCCGCTTCTGGGATTTAGCGGATTATAAGGAGGTTTTTTATGTATGTAGGAGATTAGGATGGGACTTAGAATTGGAACAAATGTAGCTTCTTTAAACGCGCAAAAAGCTTTAAGCAAAGTAACAAAAACTGAAGCGGACACTTCCGCGAAGCTTGCAAGCGGTGAGAGAATCACTAAATCTGCGGACGACGCAGCTGGTTTGGCGATCAGTGAAAAGTTGAAAGCAAATATTAGATCAAGCCAACAGGCAAACCGAAACGCAAACGATGGTATCAGCATGATCCAAGTTGCAGAGGGTGGCCTTAACGAGCAAGGCAATATGCTTACTCGTATGAGAGAGCTTGCGATTCAATCAGCTTCAGACACTGTAGGCGACACTGAAAGAAGTTATACGGATATGGAATATCAACAACTGAAGAACGAGGTTGAGAGAATTTCCCAAACTACCAAGTTCAATGACGTGTCATTGCTTGATGGAAATGGAGAATCCCTAGATTTTCAGATCGGGACAGGAAACGATGAATTTCAAGATAGAATTTCATACGATGCTGGAAAAATAAGTTCAGGATTGGATGCTCTTGGAATTGCTGAAGAAAGTGTTGCAACCAAAGAAGGCGCTCAAGCATCTTTGGAGAAAATTGACGCTGCAATCAACAACGTTTCAGGACAAAGATCTGAGCTTGGTTCATTGCAAAATAGACTGCAAGCAACCAGCGCAAACTTGGATACCTCGGTTGAGAACATGTCCGCAGCGAACAGTCGAATTAGAGACGTTGACTATGCGGCGGCAACAGCTAAAAACGCACAGAACAACATCTTGAAGCAGGCCAGTACTTCTGTCTTGTCTCAAGCAAACTCTTCACCGCAACAAGCGTTGAGACTGATTGGCTAAGAAAAAATTCAAACCAAAAACACAAGGCCGCCCTCTTTAGGGCGGCTTTTTTTATTTAATCAGGCTATTTCCACTTAACAGCACACCATCTGCGAGGTTGATTTTATAAGCTTCAACCTTTTGAATATTCAGGGCCTCCATGTATCCTTTCACAAGAATAAGATTCGAGACATCAGTTGAGGCGTAGTCACCTCCAACTTCAGAATCAGTTTTTCCAAGCTTGGAGGTTATGGTGTTTTGCAGGATTGCTTGCGAGTACTCCTCTTTTACATTGGCCTGCCTTCTTACCGAATAATAGTGAACACCACCAATGCCAATGACTTGGGCTCCTGATTTTAATTTATCCTTAATCTTCTGAGGTACAGTTTCAAGGGCATAGGACTTCACAATAGCTTTTGCCTTAATGAAATTATTTTCTGTCACGGGATTGGGTGTTGCCACTATTTTGGCGTCTTTATTTTGAACGTCTCTTATAACAAGCTTTTTAAAGCTTGCCGAGGCGAGCTTTCCTTCGTAGATATCAAACTTGCCTTTTCCTTTGTAAGAGGTCATCTGCATCGACCCTCCCCCAATGTCCCAGACTAAGACTTGGTCCAATGTTTTTTTACTCTTCGCCACCGCGGCTGCAAACCCTAGCAGGGCTTCCTCTTTTTGAGAGATCACATCAATGTCCACACCACTTTGTTCTGATAGAAAGCGAGCGGTCTTCTCTCCGTTCGATGCGGTTCTAAAGGCACTTGTGGCCACAGCGCTATAGGAAACGGGAGAAAATGCTTTAGCTTTTTCCTTTAACTTCAATAGAGCGTTTAGACCTTTTTTCTGAATTTCATTTCCTAAAATATTATCAGGGTTGTTTTGAAGTTTTTCTTTATAAGCTACAGGCTCGTTTGCCTCAAACAATATCTCTTCAATCTTTTGAAGGCAGGTGTCCACCCGACCAACTTTCATTTTGGTTGTTCCTGATCCTATATCGAATGCGGCCTTGATTTTTACACAGTCGTCCCCATAGGCAAGCGTTGCGAATAGCAAAGCTATTGTCCATTTCATATTTCCCCCTGATATTATTTGTCACCATAATGTTGCTATTTCCATGCCAAAAAAATCGCTAATTTTCGGCAACTTACAACTCCCCCTTTGAGAAGAGTTTGGTCACTGTCTATTGTTTTGACGGCCAATGAATACTTTTCAATAAGTGCCTACTAAGTGCTAGTTCAAGATAGAATAATCTCATGAGAATTTTTAGACTTATACCAATTCTAGCAATGGCAATTGCATCCAATCTGTTTGCAGCGGATGATCTTTATACGGCATTGCTTAAAAGGTCAGACTCCCTGGCCCAGTATTTAGCACAGTCTAGGGATCGAATTATTGGTGTGGAGTTTATACTGGCCTCTGGCACAGATGAGCAAATCTTTAGCCGCTTTGGGCACTCTCTTCTTCGCTTTGTGGACAATGACGCTGACTACACCAATGATGTGGTGCTAAGCTTCGAGGCCAAAGTCACTGATGCAAACATCGACTATATGGAAGGACTTAGTGGCGGATATGAAACAATTGCCCGCTTTGACACCCTTTACAACTTTTGGATTAGGTACGTTCGCTTAGAGGACAGACCACTTGAGCGTTACATCATACCGTTAACACCACGGCTAAGAAAAAACCTCATCGACAAGGTCCTTGCTTATCATAGCGGTGACGAGGCCCTGCCAAATTATACTTTTCTTGAGCAAAACTGCGCTAGAGTGCTTTCACAGCTTTTCATAGATGCAGGGCTGAGTTCCAAAGACCTCACTCTTGGGACAAGAGTTCCCCAATATTTAAACGGCTGGTTAAACAACTCTCTTTTAACGCCCTTTAAGCCAATTATTTCTCTTGCTCCATACACCGTGTTTAAAAAGGCAGCCGATATCACAGACATTGCCCTGGAAGACTTTAGGAACTATGACCTATGGACGGATAAAGTTGTTCAAAAGCTTAGAGAAGGCCTTGAGCAAAAAGAGCTTTTGTTTCTGTTTAGAGAATTGTGGGACCTTCCCAATGACCTAGGCCTTGCTCTTATCAAGGATAAAACCTACCTTCATGCAAAAGATCTTACACACAATGACGTTGTAGGGATGACTATAGTTCCAGCGTCAATGTACCAAATATGTGAAGACTATGACTGTGCCAGACAAAACATTCTTCATGAACAAAGAATATGGGGAATTGAGAGCTCAAAGGTCCAGGCCAAAACTAGAATAAAAAAGTTTGTGAGAAACAATTTTTATAAGAAAAGAAATCGTACCTCGGTCGTAAGAGAGCTTAAGCGTCGCAAGACCCCGCTAGGGTTAACCCCGCTAAACTCGAGCTTATACCATTACTACGAAAACTTAATTGATATTAAAACTGACTGTAAAACAAATCAGTCCCTAGAAGATTGCTTAAATTAAAAGGAGCCATCATGAAAAAATTAATTGCGATTGCAACCCTGGCCACAACATTTGGAGCTTATGCCAATTGCGTGGACGCTTACCAAAATAGAATAAAAGATATGAAGGCTGAAATTGCCGACAGAGCAACGTCTATAGGATCGACCGTCAAAAAGCACGATTACATGTTCCCAATCGCGGGATTTATCTCAGGAGGATTAGGCGCTGTTGAGATCGCAGCTGCAAGTGCTTTTTCTGTTGGCGGCGCAGGCCCCTCAACAGTTGGAGCTGCTGGAGCAATGGCAGGCATGTCAACTTCAGCTCTCATCTATGACAATCTTAGAGACAAAGACCTGGACGAGCTTCGAAGCTCCCAAGCTGCTGCTTCCAACGCCCTCACTCTATTAAGAGAGGCCCAAGCGGGTGGCGGCGAGATCATTAATGCGATGACTCCAAGGTTTTATATGGATATGGACAATGATATTTCTCCAAAAGATATAGCCCAAAGCATGACAAAGCTTTCAAACTCAGGCGAGTTTTGCGCTGATGATCAGCTAGACAATATTGACACCATCATCGAAAAGACAAAAGAATCTATGATCTAGTCATACTGCCAGGCCTACTCGGCCTGGCGGGAACTATCCCATCTGTCTTCCAATTCATTCCAATTGTTTTCAAATGAAGACTGAACTTCTTGCCAATTCTCTTGAGTGGCGCTTTTCATTTTGTTATATACGTCCGCAAGTTTTGCTCTTTTATCTCTTAAGATTTCAGCGCTTTCTTTCCATAGCTCTCTAGTATTCATTTCGATATTTTCTGCGTTTGAATTTATTTTGGTCTCAAGATCGTCGATTTTAGCGTCAAGTTTATCCAGTGAACTCCTATACTCGTTTAGGGCCTCTTTCTTTTCATTGAACGTATAGGTCTTAAGTTTCTCCCACTCAGTATTGATTTTTTCCTTGGTTTCCGAGTCTAAGATGTAGGCATTGGCCTTTTCAGTCCTAGGAGTGGTTGACCTTTCGTTATCACAAGAATATGCCATAATTATTGTTAAGCCCAGTGCCGCTGCCAATCTAAAACAAATCATTTTATTTACTCCTCCACCTTGTTGTTTCTACAGTACTTCTACCACCCCCTCCGTTTGAAGAATTCATCCCAATACTAATAAAGGGTAAATAATTTTTTACATTTTCCACCAAGCACGGCCTTCGCCGCTTGTCGGGGGGGCGCTTTTTCTGTATAAACTCGCCCATGAGCGAAGACAAAGAAGAAAAAAAACCAACCAATGAGAAGGATTACGCCTTCAAAGATGACTTTACCTACAAGCATGACAACCCGTATCACGACAAACTAGGTCTTTTTGACGAAATTGTCCTAAGAGATGATGAAGGTGAGGGCCATAGAGGTAACTGGTCAAAAGAAGTGTTTAAAAACGACCACGAGCTTAATGTGGAGATTGGAACTGGCTATGGCCACTTCATGATCGATTTCACACAGAAGAACCCTATGGTTAACTTCGTCGGAATGGATCACCGTTTTAAAAGAAGCTACAACTTAGCAAGAAAGCTTGAAAAGCTTGAACATAAAAACTTTCGCTACCTCAGAGCTCGGGGAGAGAGGCTTGGGCACCTGTTTGGTGAAAGCGAGATTTCCAAACTCTTCTACTTCTTCCCAGATCCTTGGCCTAAGAAGAGACACAATAAAAAGAGGCTTTTCCAAAAGACATTTTTAGATATTGCCCATAAGACCATCAAAGACGGAGGAGAACTTCTCGTTAAAACCGATCATGATGGCTATTTCGAGTGGATGCTTGAGGAGCTTGAGTCAGAGACCCGCTTTAAAAAACAGATGGTTACCTTTGACTTAAAGAAAGAGCACCCCGAGCACTTTCTGGCGAGCTTTGAGACAAAATTTGAAAAGATTTTTCTAGAAAAAGGGATTAAAATAAAGGCCATGGTCTTAATCAACCAAAAGGGATAAAAGTCTTTATGGCCTCTATTGACGAAACCATTGAAATAATCAGGGAAACGCCGATTTCCTCTATTATTTCCTTCTACCACTCTATCCGAAAAAAGGGTGCAAACTACGAGGGACTATGTCCCTTTCATGGGGATACTAAGCCCTCCTTGGTGGTTAGTGATCAAAAAAGAATTTATAAGTGTTTTGCCTGCGGTGCCGGAGGCGACGCCATCAAATTCGTCATGGAGCATAACGGACTTCAATTTATTGACGCAGTTAAAGAGATCGCTGACAAAATTGGAATTCATGTAGAAGAAAACAAGAAGAAAGCAACTGACCCGAAGTATGACATGGCCATTAGAGTTCTAAAGGCCGCCAACAAGCTTTATAGAAAGGTTGCCTTAGAGAGAAACCCACAGAACTTCCAAGACTTTCTTAAAAATCGAAAACTAAACGAAGAGTCAGTTAACGACTTTGAGATCGGATATGCCACTAAAAACAATATGTTGGTGAGCTATTTCGACTCTATCCCCAACGAAAAAGACAAAGAATTTGCCATAAAGGTGGCCGTGGATATTGGCATTATCCGACCAAGCAAACACGGTGGTGGCCATTACGACTTTTATAGAGATCGAGTCATGTTCCCTATTGCTGACCAGCAGGGAAATGTCAGGGGGTTTTCAAGTCGGGCAGTTCTCCCAGATCAAAAGCCCAAGTATTTAAACTCAGGCGAGTCCTATATTTTTGATAAGGCCAATATTCTGTACGGATTTCACCTTGCCAAACGTCACATCAGAAAACAGGAACAGGTCCTAATAGCAGAAGGAAATATGGATGTAGTTGCTCTGCATCAGTATGGATTCAACTACTCTGTAGGCACCATGGGAACCGCTCTAAGCGAGAACATGGCCAAAATGCTTACCAATATGACAAAGACTATTTATTTAGGCATGGACTCAGATCCTGCAGGCATCAAGGCCATGACCAGAATAAATGAGATGTTTATGGGAATGGGTGTTCTCCCTAAGTTTGTGGACTACTCCCCTGCCAAAGACCCTGATGATTTTCTCAAAGAGTTTGGCAGGATTGAGCTTTTAAACAGAATGGAGAATGCCTCTCCTTTCCTGGACTATCTAATTGAAAAGACCATTCCAGTGCCAATTCCAGAAACAGTGGATAGAAAACTTGAAGTTCTGAATGAGATATTCGAATTTATCGCACCGCTAAAAGAAGGCCTTTTAGCAAAAGAGAAAGCGGTTGAGGCCAGCAAGGCACTTGGTCTCAAATCCTCTAACGAAGACATAATTGAGGCCTACAAAGCATTCTTAGAAGGCAAAAAGCAAAAATTTGCTCCAAAGAAGTTCGACAAAAGGCCAAAACCTGAACCTGAACAACAATTTAGTCGCCACCTTCCTGAGGAGAAAGTATTCTCAGAGCCGGATGTTCAAAAGGATGCACCGCAAGAATTAACAAAGGCGGAGAAGGTTTTTTTGGAGAGGATACTCACTCACCCAGAGTGTGTTCAAAATGAACAAATCCTTGAAATACTTGATTTAATAGACCATTTTGAGGTAAAAGGGTTAATTCAGTGGTTGAAAAAAATTTATTTAGAAATAGATGAAAATGACTACGAGATTTTATTGCAGAAAAAATTGGAAGAGAATTTTTCTCGTCCGGTAAGCGATGTGATTGCCTCTGCAATTTTCAATCACAATAAATTGAAGCTAGAGACTAAAATAGTCGAGAAGCTTCTAAAAGATTTCAAAACTAGAGCGCAGGTTGAAAAGCTTCGGAAGAAAAAGCGCGAGCTTACCAACCAGCAAAGGCAATGCTCCACTGAAGAGGAAAGTTTTGAATTGCTAAATAAAATTCTAGAAGTTGAAAAACAACTTAGAGATATAAAGTATAAAAGCTAACAACCCTAAAGGAAAAAGCTAATGTCAGTAGTATCCGCCTTTTTAAATTCAAAAGACTTCTCCAAACTTCTTCTAAAAGGAAAAGATCAAGGCTTTCTAACACCAGAGGAAATCAACGACGCGATTTCAGCAAGCATTGTAGACTACGCCGAACTAGATCTTATTTTAGAGAAACTGGAAGAGATGAACGTCACCATCAACAAAGTTGATCTAGACGAAGAAGAATCGGAAATGACCGAAATCGAGCTAATCGACGAGGCACTATCCGCACAGGAAGAAAAAGAGCTTAAGTCCTCTTCTTCCGACCCAGTAAAACTTTACTTAAAGAAAATGGGCTCAGTTGCCCTTCTTACAAGAGAAGGCGAAGTTAAAATCGCAAAAGAGATTGAGGAAGGTGAAAAAGAGATTGTTCTTTCATGTCTTCACTCAAAGCACGCTCTTGAAGAAATCGCAAAACTTAAAGACAAGGTAAACGCGGCAGACGACGAAAATGAATTCGTTAAAGATCTTGTTCGCGGCCTTGATGATGAAAGTACAGAAAAAGACATCCTTGATTTTAAACAAAGAATCTACAATGTGTGCGAGCACGTTGAAGAGCTTCTTACTGAGATTGTAAATGAAGACGGAACTCTTAGAAAACTAACAAGAGAAGAGTCCAGGATCATGTCTCAAGTTGAGGACGAGCTTGTTGATCTAACTTTCAACAGAAAAGTAATCAACTCCTTTACTGATCCAGTAAAGACCTACTTCCTTCAGTTCAGAGAGCTTTACGAGCAACAAGATAGAATCTACAAGTTCTTGGAAGTTGAAAATGACCAGCAGTATAGAGACCTATACGACAAGGTTATGGAAGATGATTCTTATAAAAGAAAACTTGCTCGCCACCTCTACACCAGTGATGGCAAGATTGAGCAGATGATTAGAAACCAAGAAGACATCCTTAGAAAGCTGAGAAGACTTTCAATGGATGCTGGAATGGCCTATGAGGACATCGAGAAGGTTTACAACATCATCCTTAAAGGTGAAGAAAAGGCCGACGACGCGAAGGCTCAGTTGGTTGAAGCGAACCTTAGACTTGTTGTTTCCATCTCTAAAAAGTACACAAACAGAGGCCTTCAATTCTTGGATTTAATCCAGGAAGGAAACATTGGCCTTATGAAAGCAGTAGACAAGTTTGAGTATCGTAGAGGTTATAAATTCTCCACTTACGCAACTTGGTGGATTAGACAGGCTATTACAAGAGCTATCGCGGATCAGGGACGTACTATCCGTATCCCAGTTCACATGATCGAAACTATCAACAAGCTAGCTAGAACTTCCAGACAACTTGTTCAAGAGCTTGGACGCGAGCCAACTCCTGAGGAAATTGCTGAAAGAATGGAAATGAGCGTTGATAAAGTTAAGAAGGTTTTCAAAATTTCAAAAGAGCCTATCTCTCTTGAAACTCCAATTGGTGAAGAAGAAGACTCTTCTCTTGGTGACTTTATTGAAGATAAAAAGATCATATCACCAGCTGACGCTGTAATGAGTGTTACTCTTTCTGAGCAGACAAGATCAGTTCTTTCTACTTTAACTCCAAGAGAGGAAAAAGTTCTAAGAATGCGTTTTGGTATTGGTGAGAAATCGGATCACACTCTAGAGGAAGTTGGACAAGACTTTTTCGTAACTAGAGAGCGTATCCGTCAGATTGAGGCAAAAGCTCTTAGAAAGCTTCGTCACCCTTCCAGGGCCAAGCTTCTTAAGTCGTACATCGACAACTAATTCAAGCTTAGAATTCAATACAAAGAAAAGCCTCCAGAGATGGAGGCTTTTTTATTACCAAAAATTTGCTTTTAGACTATGGAAGAATTACTTCAATTGCTTCGTCATTCTCACAAGCAACCGCAGCTTTCCTGACTCCACCACCCTCTTCGATAATTGCCATGTCACTAATTGTACAGTTACTGGTTAGGGTGTAGCTGCTTAAGTCAATCTCACTCCAATTCGCTCCAGCATCAGCTGTGTAAGCAATAGTGGTTCCGTTATAACACGCAGTCGCGAGAGTGTTTCCTGCATCACTTAGTAGAGTTTTAAGAATCCTCTGGCTACATGAAGCA
>CERD01005579.1_pt1 | contig 31493 bp, 24 predicted proteins | sample 530931 | NCBI WGS metagenome assembly CERD01 (sample SAMEA2621101, study PRJEB7988) | marine metagenome | isolation source: saline water (ENVO:00002010), including
CGTACGATGCCGCCCTACAGTTATTAGTGACAGGCACGAAAAGACAAGGAGCGGACCCTAGGCCTATTAATGGCTGGCTTCAATATCAACGCCGCCTGTAATGTTTTTCGTCACTTAGCAGCAACACACATGCTTAGCAATGGGGCGAATCTTCGTCAGATTCAGGAGTATCTGGGGCACGCCGACCTATCCACTACACAGGTTTATACGCATATCGTGCAGAGTGAATTGAATGATTCGTATATGCGGTTTCATCCATCGGCAATTGAACCTTCTTAACTAACTGTCACACTGAACCAACTAAGGGTCAAAACCATTACGAAGACAACAATAGTGGCTAGATTGCTCAAAGCAAGTTTCCACCATGCCCAACATGCATGACTATCGATACAGCCTTTAGATGTTTGTATTTGTTCCGATTCATCGTCATGCTCGGCGGCAAGCCTATCGAATAAAGAACTATACTCCGTCTTTAGTGATTGAAGTACAGAAAACTGTCCAGAAAAATGAAACACAACATAAAACATACATAGAACACATAAGACCAATATTATTAGATTTTTCATGAACCCAAATGAGGCAATGGGAGCTTCTTCTAATTTAAAAACTGCGAGCCATAAGCCAGCAGGAATAGCAAGAACCTTGGCTCCAATATCACTGTATGTTTCGTTAATCTTCTGAATGTATTCGGTCTGCTTTTCTTGATATTCCTTACGGACTTTATCAAAAGTATACTGCTCCACGTAGCTTTGATAGCTAAGCATTAAGTCACTTGTGAAAGCATTGAAATGGCTGATTAAATAACCGAATCTCTTGTTAGTTCCTTTGTCGCGTAAAAACTTTACCAATGCTTCTCGAACAAGGGCTGTTTTTGCTTCGTGGTGAATATCTTCTTGGAGTAATCTGTCAAGAGCTTCTGTGCTGAAAGTATGCTCTAAGTCGCTTTGTTTTAATGTGTAAGAAATATTGATATCTCTCTCAAAAACAATAGTTCTTGTATTGCTACCAGTTGAGGGTAACGCGACTTTATCAATTAATTTGCAAACATTGGAAAGCTTGAGGTAATTCTGGAAGTATATGTTATCTTCGGAAGTAAGCTCGCTTGTTTCTGTGAAGAAGGCTTGCTTGATCGGGTTAAGGATTCTGGCAGGAGACTTGAGTAGACTGTCCCAATTTCTCCCTACATAAAGACCACCTCTTTCCCAATTCGAAGAAATGAATACTAGGCAATCGTAATCAAAGTGTGAGCTGTCTATGTTCTCAATGGGAACAGAGGTTACACGGCGCCCACTCTTATACAAATCTGCACTCGAATTACACAGCTGAGATTGCTGTAAAGTCTTTAAACTATTTAGTGCCTCACTATTTAAGGAGATCGTACCTCGGAATTCATCGTCATCAGTAAGTGTTCGGTTACGCAGCAATTTAAAAATTGCTGCGTATGCAGTAAGCGCGTCATTGGTTGCCATCACAAAAGCCTATTAATTTTCTACTTTTTCGCTGGCTCTAATAGCTAACTCTTCTAAAATTGCTTTTTTAAGATTAGCTGGAATAGCGCTAATATGCAGGGTATCACTGCTACCTTCATCATCAGGATCAGCTGGTTCAAATACAACGCTATCACCAAGCAAAATTCTATCGAAACTCAGGTTGATGTGTCTCGTGTTTCCCGATAGCTTTTTATATCTCTTGAGTTCACTATTATCGATGGTAAGTTCTTCGCCTAAATCAAAATTATCAGTTGCGTGAACAACAAACTCTTGAGGATTGTCGGGAAAAACTGCATTAGCGACGGATGATAACAATACAGGCTCTTTGTCTTTCGTCAATTTCTGTTGGATATATGCGTGTGCAGTATCGAGCTTCTCTTGAGCAGCAACGTCATCTAACCCTAAGTCTTTTGCGTGTTGCCTCACTGCATCTCGTAATCTTCTAGTCTCGATTTTGATAGCTTGTTTGTCTCTCTGGCAACCAATGTAATTTTCAAAGTAATCTCTTAACTCTTTAGCTTGTCCTGTCTTAAAGCTGATATACCTACTGTCCAAGCCCAATTTCCAGTTCGACAAGTTGATTGCGGCCCCTAGATGTAGCTTGTTCATTTCGAGTAGATTGGACTCAACAACATCAGCATCATCATCAGTTATGTCATAACCGTCCCGCCTAGGAACAATAGCTATAGCAAACCAAATATCATCACCTTTGGTATATTGATAATAAACAAGGTATCCTCCCTTGATTGCTACATTACCGTCTAGAATTAGTCTGTAGTTTTCGGCCAGCTGCCTTGTCATGCCGATAAAGTCTGTTATTTCCAAGGAGTCGTCGTAGTAATCCCCAAGCTTTTGCTCCAAGCAGGGTGAGACGCTGTTGTCACCGTTGACACCGAATTCACCCTTATGAAGATTAGCTTCACTAAATAGGTTTAGTAATAGATCTCCAAGCTTCCCAGATAATCCGGAAATGGGGTTTTCTTCATCTCTTAGTTTTACAAATAAAGGGTCGCTTTTTTTGTCTCGTTTTACGATGTGGATAGCGATGTGTTGAATTGCCACAAACAAATTCCTTGTTGTTATTTACTACTTAATTAACGTACTCAGGATGGTAGGTCTCTGGTCAAAGAGAAAAGAAAAAATGACAGAATTTTTCTGTCTGTAGCCTTGCCTATTCCATTAGCACAGTCATTAAAAGTAAACACTTTTTATCAATATGTACAGTTTAAAGCTCTCTGCATCTGTTATGTGTTAACAAGCAAGTAACCTAACGTGATCGTAGAACCACCGTATCCATACAAACAATGTGCTTTACGATCCAAAACGAACTGCAACCCTAGCTCGTTTTTGGCCATTAAAAAGCTGGAGCGACCGTCCGCTTTACGTACTAATCAGTCGTACTAGGGCAATTGGCCTGATGTCCGCTCCAGATCACTCTCAACCTCTAAAGTGACTATTTATGACTCAATTGAGTGAATGTCAATCTCCTCGGCATTAAACAAAAAAGCTATAATAATCAATATGATTACGGGATTTTATTTCTTGATTTTTTTATCTCTGGCCCTATATTTATATAATGAGTGTGTACGTGGCAGGTAGAAGTTCTGTAGAGCAGATGCCAGCCTCTGAGGTGGTCGATAGCTACTAAAAAATCGCCGGAATGAAGTTGCAATTCACTTGGGAGTAATCTTCAATGAGTTTTAAAATTGGTTATCTTTTTAAGCCTACACATCATGATATACATTATGTGAAGAAGGGTGCCTCGCTCGATTTGCGTAGAAGATATGAAAAAAATTTCAGTAGAGATATAGATGACGCCAAATTGATCAAAGAGGAAGAAAAAGCAATGGAAGTTATTGTTGATTTGGTAGCCAGATTCAAGCCTACCTATGACTATAACCCAACGCCTGTTTTGGTCTACCCCGAAACCAATACTTATAAGATGTTCACTTTTGGGCAGTGGTCTAAACCGGTATTTAAGATATCCTGATTCATACTCGATCTGACAGTTTCGTGCCTGCATGAAGATTGTACGTGATTTAATAAGGTGAAAGAGGTAAAGGGGAACATAATTAAAAAAGAATACATTTGGAAGACCTAAAGAACTTAATGAATTGAAGCTAAAGACCACCACGTCACTATTACAAGCTCTCGAATAAATGCTAACAAATGTTGTGAAGTAATCTAGTATCGACACTTAGATACACTATATTAATCTTTGCAGCTAAAAGGTAATGAAACTAAATGAAAAACTTACATCCTGAAGATCAATACTTGGATATGCTGAAACTCATACTTGAGAGTGGAAGTGAGAGAGTAGACCGAACTGGGGTAGGCACGAAAGCTATATTTGGGCACACTATGCGATTCGACCTTTCGAAAGGCTTTCCTGTCTTTACAACAAAGAGGGTGTATTGGAAAACAGCGTTTAAAGAGATGTTATGGATGCTGTCGGGAGGCTCAAACATTCGTGAGTTAGTGCAGCAGAATGTACATATCTGGAGTGATTGGCCATATAAAAAGTTTATAGAAGCTCAGCCTGGTGATAGTGCTGATCGGTCGATATCGATGAAGGAATTTGAGCAGCGTGTGCTAGACAGCCAGGAGTTTGCAGATAAGTGGGGAGACCTTGGTCCAGTATATGGTAAGCAGTGGCGAAAGTGGCGAACTGAGGACGGCAAGGAGATAGACCAAGTTTCACAAGTTGTTGATATGCTGAAAAATAACCCTTATTCAAGACGGATTCTCTTTGACGGCTGGAATGTGGGTGAGTTGGACAAGATGGCACTCCCCCCCTGTCACAAGCATTATCAGTTTTTTGTCGATCCTAATACCAATAAATTATCTGGAGCATTAGTACAAAGATCCGCTGATGGATTTTTGGGGCAGCCCTTTAACGTCGCGAATTTGGCTTTCTTAACAAGCTTGCTTGCTCAACAGACAGGGTATGATGTGGGCGAGATAGTATGGTTTGGTATGGATGTTCACATTTATATGAATCATATCAAACAGGTGGATGAACAGTTGCAACGAAAGCCAAAAACATTTCCTACATTGAAGATTAAACGCAAACCAGCTTCTTTGTTCGATTACACTATCGACGACTTCGAGTTGGTCGGTTACGACCCGCATCCTGCAATCGCGGCTCCTGTAGCTGTCTAAGTCCTAATGGCGGGGTTCGAGACGTACGATACACCCAATAAGTTAAGGGGACTGTTAACAAGTTTGCTTGAAAAGCGAGCTTTGCCTATCCACAAGGGAAAAATTGCTCGAAAGATAATAGAAAAGGAATTTGGATTTCAACACAATTCACTTTCAAATTATAACAAACTCAAAAAATATGAATGGGTAAAAGATACAATTGATAGCTTTGAATCTGAACTGCTTGAGAATGAGGGGGAAATAGCCGGAATAAATTTAGAGTTTGGCACTCCCAAACGACTAAATCAGCTATTAGATTCACTACGGCAATCGCCCCGAAAAATACCGCTCAATCCACAAGGGGATAAAGCGGGACGCATATCACTTCGAGCATTTGCAAAAAAATTCAACTTGCCGGAATCAGCGCTCTTAAGAAGTACAGAGAGTTGGCTGTGGATGAGAAAGATGGTAAAGGAGTTTGATGATGAGCTTTATGATAAAGGAATCATAGGCACACGGTGGGGAAAAGAAGTGCCAGCCATCAGGCAATACTTAGAATCTTTGAAACATCAGCGTAAACTCCCAGTGAATGAACTCGGTAAATTAAATCGAATGGCCGTGATGAGCCACTTTGGTTTACCTAAGAATCAAAGTACATCCATTGCAGAACAAAGAGCCCCTAAGTTAAAAAAACTATTCAATGAGTATGATTGTATTATTCAATCTGAAAACTATTCACAGTATTCAGGCGATGTATATCTAGAAGATTTGAAACTCCTCCTTGATTGTAATGATGAGAGACTTGTTCTCGATTCATCTTCCCGGGTGATCAGCATTAAATGGTTGGCGGATAAGTTAAATATAGGAGTCGGCAAGATTAGATCGAGCCTAGTCCTGATGTCACAGATTGAGCAAAGGACTCGTGAACTTCACCTCTCACAAAAAAAGGGTAAGACGAAAAAATCCTTTAATGTTTTTGGGGCTCCTCATATAAATTTGGGTGCTACGCCCTTTTCGGTAAAACATAAAAGGGTTTATTCATTTCAATCATTAGTAAATCTTTATGGACTATGTTTTGCCGAAAAAATAGGAACAGCGTTTATTGCAATTTCCAATAGTTGTGCAACTAGCAGTGCAAAGAACAAATATCTAAATATCAAACGTTTTTTTGAATGGCTGGCGGATTCGAGCAATATAGAAAGTGAGGTGTTTGGATTACTGAAGAGTGATAAGAAAATTTCGCAGCAACTTTTTGGGGAAGTTTGTATGCGTTACAGGGCATCTATTCTTCAAGAAAATCCAAAGGGTAATCCAAACTTAAAAATTATTTCGGAATTCGGTAGCGCGAGAGTTCTACCTAAGTACATTTTTTTAACCAAAGGAAGAACTAGCCGTAATGATCGAAATCATAAAGCTTCACTGGCTGAAGCAACTGTTAAAAAGAAAGACAAAGATCTAATAGAAAAAGTCCTCTTTGATGCAGCTAAATACAGAGACATTGAGATTCGCGCTGGCAATGATACTCAAGCTTTTTTAAACACGCTATTGCTTGAAAAAGCGACAACTCCTGATTTGCCTGAAGATCTAACCGAAGCTATCCACGAAATTACGCAATCCCGGTTACTTGAGATTCGCGTAGTGGCAAGCAGAATGTTTCGGGAGTGGAAGGATATCTTCGAGCAGGGCCCTGAGTTAATAAGAGCTGCGAATGTTGATACCAAAGAGTTTGCAAAAAAGTTAGCGCAGAGAGCGAGTAACTTGAGGAGCTGGAAGGACTATTTATCGAATGTGTTGCCACAAAACAATAAAGATAAAACACTAAGTAACCTTCTCGCGATCATAAGTTCGGAGTATTCATGTACGCCACCTAATGAAGCAACTACCGGATACCAAATGTGGAACAAGAAGTACTCGTTGGTAGGTGGAATACAGCATGTTGCAGCACATCTAATTCCGACCAGAGAAGCCATTAGCGCAGCCCTTACGCTTTATCTGTGTGAGAGTGGTGCGAATGTTTCTGTAGCTCTAACTTTGACAAGGGATTGTGTAAAAGCCTCTAATGTTGAATATCATAAGAAAGTTGTGGGTCATAAAGAACGTTCAAAAGGAAAAGCTATTTATGATGACCTAGCCGTTAAAGCATCCGACGATGAACTCATCAGTGCTGTTAGCGCCCTTGAGTACTTAGCCAAAATTTTAAACTCCGTAAATGCGGTTGTGGACTCAGATACTACATCGTTAGCCATGTATTTTCACAGTGGCAAGTTACAACTTCTTAAAGAGTCTGCATTTCGAGCTGATTTTAAAGCGATTTGTGATACCTCAAGCTACTTAGAAAAATTCAACTTAGTGCCGTCCATGTTGCGCCCAACAGTGCTGCTTGACATCCAACTACAGGATCCCACTAACTTAGGTGTTGCTCAATTAATGGCACAGCACGAGCAAGGTTCAACAACGGAAGGCTACACAAGTAAACTCCCACATAGAATCAAAATGGAAAACCAGATCTTGGACTACCAAAAAACGCTCGAGTTTGTGATGACATCAGGTGAAGACAACCCGCATACAAAGCTTAATATGAGTGAAAAAGAATGGGATTCAAGACGAAAAAGTGCGCAAAGAACTGGTTTCGGCGTTTATTGCAGCGATCGAATTATAATAGATTCGTCAGGAAAAACATCAAAATGTAATGAGGTTGAACATTGCGTTCAATGTAAACACAACGATAGCAAAAAAAGGATGTGGGTAAGTGCAGACCCGGAATCAATTTCAGACATGATAATATGGCGTACATCTCTTGAACAACATGAAGAGGCATTTTTAAGCAAAAATTCTGATAGGTGGGAAGACGTTTGGGTGGCATGGCAAGCATTTTATTTTGTTGTTTTGGAGCAAAAAATGACTAGAGGGAAACTGAGTTCAATTAAAAGAGCAGCTATGGAGATTGCTAACCAAAAGATGAGTGACGATAACTTCAATTTACCGGAACCTTGGTAATGAGTGAATTGGCATTAGTAGATATTTTCATTAACGGCTGTCGTGATTCACAGTACGCTCATGACCAGAAAAAGTGGCCCTGGTTAGCCAATATTACTTTCGAACACAATCTCATTGAGATCATCGATGTTCAAGGAGAAAATCGACAGACCAAAAAAGTTAATCTAGATTGCACATTGCTTGATGGGAGCAAGATAACAGACATCAAGAACCGGGAACTTTATCAGTTAGTTATCGAATACTTAGAGGTGTTTAGGTTACAAAACCCCGTAATTGGTGCAGGAGTACATGCACTCAGGCTTAAATCTTTTCTAATATTCATATGCTGGCTTAGTCAATATAAAATCCGTTCACTTTCTAACGTCAAGCGATGGCACGTTGAAGAGTTCTCTAAAAAGATTGCTTTCGGTAGTGAGCTGGCATTAGGAATTCCTGAAAAAGTATTTTCGTATCTGAAATCAGCAGTAAACTCAGATGCCGGATTACCCTTTAACAAAGGTAAAAGAGTAAGTAGAAGGAGCGTCTATGAAATGGCTGGGGTAGCAGCACTTCCAACGCAACCCGCGCACTATTCTGGACAGATTATAAGTTGGTTTGAAACTCAAATAGCAAATAATTTTAATGGAAGAGACCTTCAGAGTATGTCGTATGAAGACGTCTTAGAAGAGATGGATTTCAACCCTAGCGTTGTAACTTCGCAAGATGTTCATAGAAAGCTCGTACCATTAGAAGAAATCTGGTCTTGGCAGCATTACTTCACCTGTAAGAATTTTGCCGAAGCGCCATTTTTAACAAGCAGCTCCAAGGTAGCGAGTCACCTCGGCACAATAGCGAATAGAACGAAAACAATCCCACCAAAGCTAGCATTCTCAATGATGAGTGAAAGCGCCAAATGGGTTCTAAATTACGGCGATGAAATAATAAGTTTGAATGACAGCAACGCTGACTCAAAGACTGCTAGCCAGCGTCTTTTGAGTAAAGGACTAAACGTCAAAATGCGTGATGGAGTTTGCAAATTTCGCGACGAATTCACATTGGAAAATATCATACGCCAATTAGCAGCTGCGTGCTTTACGGTTATTGCTTCACTTACAGCAAGACGAAAAGAAGAAATTTTCGATTTAGGCTATAAATGTATAGATGAAGGCCGAGGTGATAATGCCTATTGGTTGACGATTTACATAGAAAAAACACTGCAACGATATGATTTATGCCCCGTTCCTTTGTTGGTAAAAAAAGCGGTTGATTTACTGGAAAAATTGAGTGAATCAGCAAGGTTTCAATCGGGGAATGATTCAATCTGGCAATATAGAGCGACATCCGGCGAAATCGTTCAGCTTAACGATAAAGTAGTAAAAAACGCCTTGAATGATTTTTACTTATACCATCTCCCTGATGGCAATGAGAAAGAGTGGAATTTTTCATTCCATCAATATCGCAGGATTTTCGCGTTACTGTATTTCTACCGATTTGAAGGGGCTTATATTGGAGCCTTGTCACATCACTTGCGTCACTTCAATATTGAAATGACCAAGCGTTATATAACCGACGAAAAGTTCTTAAAAGAAATGCGCGATATTGGCGAGACATGGACTGCTGCTTTCATAAGAGATGCTATTAATGGAAAGCGTAAAATGGGGGGCAAAAGCGGAGGTAAGATTAAGAAAAAGTTCGAAGCTTGGTCAAAGCATTTCAACAAAAAAGTGGACGTTTACGAGCGAGAAATGATCGTCGAAAAAATGGTGCGATACTTACGACGAGTGGGCGCTGAGTTTAAACAGCAAGTATGGGGCACAATATGCGTCTGTCCCAAGAAAACTGCACTGGCAAAACTTTCAGGATGCGCGAACCAAGATGGAATACCAGAACTATCCAAAGGCACAATAGAAAGATGTGGAGGATGCCCTTTTAGTATCCATACCGACCGATTTCCAAACGCGGTTGCTGATGAAATCCAAACTAGAACCAAATCAGCTAATAGCGCACCAAAGGATTCTGTGTTAGCAGAGGTTCAAGCGTTAAAAATTGTTTCACTCCAAGATTTTTTAAACAAATCTGAATCGATTTCTCCCTTCGAGCTGGAGACTCCTTGTGAGTAATGCAGAAAAGGCACAAAGACTCACAGAGCAGATTAACAAAAGATACGAGCTGCTTAAGGCTATTAAAGCAGGAAGCACTTCAGATATCGAACTTCCCAAAAGTTTAAATAAACTTCGTGAATGGGATAATCAGAAGCTTGGCATCGAACGAATTGGTAGTCCAAGTTCCTTTACAACGAATCATAAACTTCATGGCAACACAATAAAGAGAATAGACTCCCTTTTGAAAGAGTTGCTTAAGCCGAGAAAGCCTAGAAGAAAGACAACCAAGACAGAGTTAAAAAGAGTCAACAATAACCTCGATGCTGCTCTTCAAAATGCTGCCAATAAATATGTCCAATATGCAAGTGAGATAGAACGACTCAAAGTAGAAACTGCTTTACTTAAAAGCAAAGAGCAAGGGCTGGAGGAAGAGATCGCAGAATTAAAGTCTGCGCTCAACGTTGCACGCGAAGAGAATTTGGCGCTGCGCAAAAAGTTAATTCAATATGAAAGTAAGCCTAGGTCAAAAGTGACAAGGCTCGATTTTGGTATGGGTGACTTAAATGCGGACTGATAATCAGGTAAAGAGGGGCAGTTACGAAGCTGGTCTCGATAAACTGCTAAGAGAGGCTTTCAATAATGACACTGTTGAATTAATGAATGGCCGTATAAGTAGGGAATGGATACGTGAACAGATTGGTTGCAGTCAAAACTGGCCAAATCAGAATAAACATGCCAAGACAGTCATTGCAGAATACGAGAAAGTGCTCCGTGATAAAGGCATAAAACCACGTCGCCAGCCGACTCATGGAGTAAAAAGCAAGGATTTGAAATTGTTGATGCAACGTGTATCGAAATTAGAACAGCGTAACGCCCAACTGCTGGAAGAAAACAGCCAGTACAGAAACAAACTATTAGAATTAGGTTGGTTGGAGTCTGATGATGAACAAGCCGTTCAAGGACGCCTGCCTTGGTAAGTATTGTAAAGAATGTTGTCGTAAACCGAATTAGATATAAGAGCAACAACGGTTGCGTCTTCAGTGCATATGTCCTTAGTAACGACGGTGAAAAGACTGATGAAGAATTAAATGTATTGTTGACGGGCAAGATTGCAGACTCAGATTTTCGCCTCTATGAAGGGCAGCGATTCAAGGTTCAAGGACGTGAGCATGGTGAGTTCATTAATAAGTACACCGGCGAAGTAGAAAATCAAATTAAAGCTACATCAATCGTTGAAATGCAGCCCAAAGGTAAGAACTTTATTTCTTACATTGCTTTCAATGAAGTTTTTGTAAACGTTGGAATCAAATGCGCTACAGCTCTTTATAAGGCTTTTTCGACAGATATATATGATGTCCTCGAAAGTAAGGATTTAGACGCTCTAACTAGCGTACAGGGCGTTTCAGAACATAAGGCGTTTACCTTAATCCAAGGTTGGCATGCGGAAAAGCAAGGAAAGTTAGTTGAATGGCTTGATGTTTACGGGTTACCCGTTTGGTTAGGCCGGAAATTGACCGCCTTTTACAAAAACGATGCCGTACAAAAAATAGAATCCGACCCTTACCGCTTAATCGCTTTTATGATCTCTTGGAAGAAAATAGACAAAATCTCAAGAAACCAGTTCAACATTGCGGCAGATGATCCCAGACGTCTGCATGCAGCGGTCGCGGAGGTACTATTTACGGCATATACACGCGATGGCAATACAGCCTTGAATGCAAGCTCACTGCTCAGCGGCGTTGAAAAGCTGATAGGCTCTAAGCTTGCACCCAAAGCCTTATCGCACAGCTACTCTAATGGTGCTTTCCTTAGGCTCCACAACGATCTGTATCAAAGCCGGGGAGCATCACTACAGGAAACCTTTATTGCTGAAGACGTTACGAAGCGCTGTTTAAAAAAGGAAGAACTGAAAACACCGTTAATAGAAGACTTATTTATCCAATGGCAGGATAACAACTATACGCTAACTGATGAACAAATTCAGGCTGTTCTGTCTGCGTTATCTAAACCACTTACAATCATTACAGGTGGCGCTGGCGTTGGCAAAACGAGCGTGCTCGAAGTGCTGCATTATTTTTTAAAAAAAACAAACGGTAGTGCAATCCAAATGGCATTGGCAGGCAGAGCAGCCAGGCGAATGCATGAGGCAACTGGCTGTGAATCATTTACTATAGCGGGCTTCATGCACAAACTTAATTCACGCCAAGTTGAGAGTGCGACACATATCATCATTGATGAATGTTCAATGGTTGATCTGTATTCAATGACAAGAGTGTTGAAGCGTATAAAAGCAAGTCAAAAAGTTGTGCTAGTGGGAGACGCTGCTCAGTTACCACCTGTTGGGGCAGGCAAGGTATTCCATACTTTGGTTAATGAGCCTGGTGTTTCCGTTAAGCATCTAACAAAAGTTTGGCGACAAGACGAAACAACAGGAATACCCTTGATATCACAGGCTTTCAGACAAGGCAAATGGCGTAATATCCCTGCCTATCAAGGACTAGGTAACGGTGTTTCGCTCTACCCTTCTAGCAAAGAGACAATCCTGCACGACATAGAATTGATTTTTGGCGAGCTAGGTGGAAACGACAAAAATGCTGATACTAAGATCATTTGCCCAACGACTAGAGACGAAGGGTGGGGAACACAAGGTATAAACAGGCGGTTATCAGACCTATATACAGGTAATAAAGAACAGGTTTTTATTAGTGTTGGAAAGAGTATCCCAAAACCAACCGGATTTAAACTTGGAGATATCGTCATCTCAACGGCTAACAACTGGAAAAAAGATATCATGAATGGTTCGTTGGGGCGAATCGAACGGATAGTAAGTGCGGAAGAAATTCAAGAAGCCATTGATAAAAACATGCCGGCTCCAGTTATGTCAGTGATTTTTGATACCGGTGAAGTATTACTGGATGAGGATGACATAATTAACCTGCAATGGGGCTACGCCATTACATGCCACAAAGCGCAAGGCTCTCAATTTCGCAGAGTAATAATACCCGTTGTTACCAAAACTATGCTCGATAGAACGTGGATATATACAGCGCTCACAAGAGGGGTAAAGCAAGTTGTATTGGTGGGTGAACAACTATTAATAAAACAAGCTATCGAATCCTCTCCATTTATTTATAAACGTACGCAAGGACTTGACTTTCATCTTAATAAACTTAAGGGATAATTTTCATGATATTTTTTAGGACAACCGATGAAGATTGCCTTATCCAGGGAACGTTTAAAAAGAAGCCTCAAAGCGGCATACCAGTCTTTTTCAACGAGCAAGGGGTTATTGAAGCAGTCACTAACTTCTTAATATACAAGGCGCTTAACTCAAAAGATGCAAGAAGTTCAGTGAATACTTATGCTGAACAAATACAAACTTTTTTACGATTTTTCGACGCAAGGGTAAATGATTTTAATTGGTGTGACATTACTGATGATCATTTGACAGACTTTAGAGATGAATATCTCGATGAGCAAGGGAAAGCGAGGACTTATGTATACAATATACTTCGCATAATATTTGAATTTTTAGTGTGGGCAGAGAGAAACAAAGTAGTACGAGGTCATGTCGCTATTTACAACGACGATAGAAATTATTCAGTCTCAGCTAAAAAGTCAGAAAAAGGAAACTGGGTGTGGCCCCACATGCATTCGGTGTCCTCTAAAACACAACCTACTCCAACGAACGACGAAATTGAGGTTTTACATGCAAAAGCCTTCGAATCATCCGAGATTACTGGCTTTAGAGATTCTTTGATTTTGACATTGTTCGAGCGTTCAGCTAGACGAATGGAGGCCTTGCAAATCAAATTGTCAGATATTCCTGACTGGGATGAAATAGGTGAACATAAAGACAATGACATGCTTATCTATATTGAAGTCACTGGGAAAGGTAGTAAAAAACGAGATTTAGAATTCCTACCTGAAACAATAGAAACAATAAGGGACTACATTGAAGGTGACCGGGCAAAGGTAGTTTCTGCGGCCAAAAAAAGGGCAAGAAAACGGGGAGTTTCCTATCAAGAACCTCAAGAAGTACTAATTGATCATGTGAAAGGGACTGAGTTGAACGAAGATTACATATCTAGAAGAATATCAGGACTTATGAAAACCGCACGCATTAAAGGTACAGGGCATAGAGTGCGAGCAAAGGGCTTAACCGATATCGTGGGGTCTTATGATGGCTTTGATGCAAAGGGGCAACCACTAGCGGCTCAAGATGTTCTAATTCGCGCTGCGGAAAAAGCTGGTCACTCAAATATTACCTCTTTGAGGCCCTATCTAGCTTTGTCGCGAAGTGAAGGATTAGCAGCAAAGATGAACAATATAGAGTTGATTCGTAATTTGGAAGTTCGCATTCATAATAAACAAAAACAGTTGGAAAGATTAGATAAAGCTGAGGCCCTGTTCTACGCAATATCGAACGATGTGAACGTAGAAGAAGAGATACTAAGATTCATGGAAAATTACATTGATTATGATACACAGTCCAGAATATGAATTGAGACTATATTGAGACGATTTTAACCTATATAACCCTTAATATGAATTAACAGAGGCTCAAAAACAGTGAATTCTATAACTGTATTTCTGTTTACATTGGCGTTAACCCAAGCAAAATATTAATATAGAAATCAGACTTATATTGATTAGGTATTTGAATGCTATATTTTGACTCTGCCGGTTCATTTCCGCTTTTAGATGCCGCCAAAAAAGCGCTAATCGACGAGCTTTCAAATAGCGCAAACCCATCATCAGATCATGAATGCGGCTTGCAGGCAGCACAAAAGGTTGAAAATGTTAGGGAAGAAATTGCAGATACCATCGGGGCTTACCCAAGCGAGATAATTTTTACCAGCGGTGCTACCGAGTCTAATAACCTTGCTTTGAAAAGCATCCTTAATGTAAATCAACAGAAACGACACATTATCACCAGCAAAACTGAGCACAAATGTATTTTAAGCATTTGTAGCTATCTGGAACAACAAGGTTTCCAAGTTACCTATTTAAGCCCAAACAAGGACGGTATTATTGAGCAAGAAGCAGTGCGGAACACCATAACAGACAACACTGCTCTGGTTTCGATAATGCACGTTAATAATGAACTTGGAACAATTAACCCCATTCGCGAGATAGGAAAAATTTGTTTTGATTATAACGTTCCTTTCCATACCGACGCAGCCCAAAGTTTTGGAAAGTTAGACATAGACGTCGATGACTTAAATATTGATTTTATGTCAATCTCTGCTCATAAAATTGGAGGCCCTAAAGGCATCGGTGCTATTTACGTTAGAGAAGCTAGAAACAAAAATATTGTTCCTGTTATCCATGGCGCTGGACAAGAAATGGGTTTAAGAGGTGGAACTCTGCCGTCACCTCTCATTGTATCGTTTGGAAAAGCTCTTAGTACCTTCCCAACTCTATACACAAAACATAATTTCCTTTCTTTGAAAAAGTGTCTGAGAGAAGAGCTTATTCGACAGGAGATTCCCTTCATAGAGAACGGGGCTGATACTCTACCTCATATTTTGTCATTAACGTTCCCAACAATTGATATTACTACGTTTATTCAAAGAACTAGCGATTTATTTTGTATTGCACAGGGTTCTGCATGTTCTTCGAAAGAGGTAGAACCATCACATGTCCTTAGAAGTATATCTCTAAACAGAGACTTAGCACAAAGAACTATTAGACTAAGCTTAGACTTTGAGTCAACCCCTAGTTCACTCATGAAATTTGCAGAAGAACTGGGGCGTTGAGGCATCAATTACACATTACCTGTACTACCAATTAAGAATGACCACGTCAGCCATCCCACCGGATGCTTCTATTTATAACAAGTAACACAAGCACCACCACCTTCAGCTTGGTCATAAATTTCGTCCATAACGTCAACGTCAGAAAAGTAGATGATTTTTTGTAGTGGGTTTCTTGCTCTTTGTCTTTCTTGCTTTTTCACAAAACGATCATAACGCTTTTTATGGTTTTCCAAGATCATTTGCTTTCGTTCTTCATCTTCAAGAACTGAAAGAGGCGTCCCCTTACCTAACCAATAAAACGTACCGTCTGGTCTTTCGTCTTCAGCAGCTTTCTCGTATTGTTTGGCTTCTTCATATGCATCAGGATAAATTTCCATTAATCGAAGCCATTCAATTTTTTGTTGATAAAAGCAAAATGTACAACCACTTCGAGATCGCCAGCCATAATAGCCAGGTTTACCTTGATCCATCGCACTCACTACCTTTGCAAGTGTAGATACATCGATATTCGAGCCATAATATGGATGATTAGGGTTTGACTTTATAAGTTTTAATCTTTGCTCAAAATGTCCAAAGAGAAGCTCTTCTGGCAACATTTGCTCTATGCCATTGCAGCCTAACTTTACTTCCCTGAAAGCTTTAACTTCTTCATCATCGCTATACAAATCAGCTTGTTGCAAGATATTGAGTATATCCTGACGATTCAAACCATCTTCTCTGAAAGGCATTTTGATGGTTATAAACTCTTCCGTTACATTGTTTGTTAAGAAACCATCACGTTCGGGTTCGTCGGCACGAATACCAACATAAGAAATTATTTCGGTATAACCTTCCTCTTCTATTTTCTTCTTAACCCATTGCTCAAAAGGCACTAATTTCATTTGAATAGTGCACCAACGAGCTTGAGGGGAAGGTAAATAATTCTTATGCTGTTCTAAATGATAGTCGAAGTCTTTCTTCTTTCGGTTAGATGTAAAGACTTCTTCATACGGGTCAATGATTTCCTTTCCCAGGTAACCTCTCAATTTATCGATAAAAATGTTTACTTCTGGTAGTTCTTTACCTGTATCAGTGAAGTAATAATGAATATCGAGATCTGGATAGTTGTCCCTCATATACATGGCTAGCGCAGCACTATCCTTTCCACCAGATAGACCTAAAACATGTAACGTTTTGTTAGAATCCAAGGCTTTAAATCTCCTTAATTTAGCTCGTCCAATAACGCCACTAACAATGCACGCTTCTTATTCACATCCAACCCATCAAGTGACTTAGTGATAGAGGACACCTGGCTCTGAAATTCTCGCTTTATTAACAAAGAGTCCATATCTTTAAATTCTGCACGATGCGCAGCCAATTTGAATTTTTCAACTAATTCAGGTAGTTCAGATGAAGCACGATTGATTGCAAGGTCATCCCAATTTCTTTCCGATTTAGATGAAAGCAATGAAATAATGTTTGATACCCAGCTATTATCTCCATCTCTACGCTCACTCAATCGCTGCGAAAATGATTTCAGTTTATGATCGTGAGTAAAGCTAATTACAGCTTCGCAAACATCTGAGGAAATCAACTTTTCTCCAAATGCCTTTCTAATCGTCATCTCAAAATTGGATATCATCTCTTGGTGAGCGTTCCGCAGTGAGAGTAATAAATCTTCTACTTGTAATATAGTGATATTGTCCAATGCCGTCTCAAAAATCGATGGTATTGCTTTGAACAGATAATCATGTGGATCCGAGGCTTTTCTTGTGATTTCTATGAATTTACGCCCTTTTGCTGGCACATTTTTAGTCGCAACTGTCCAACTAGACAGCTTCGAGAAGAATGTAACAAAACCTTCTGCAATTCTTAGGGGAGTAACTTCTTTTGCGTACCCAAATTCATTGCCTGTCACTAAATCAAGAGCCTCCGCCAACTTGTTTAGATACGCTGTTTTTCCTTGGTCTATTTGAATAGCTTGTACAGCGACGCTTTGAGGCTTCTGAAAAAGCTTCAAGGCAAACTCGTCATCAGGTTGAGTTATGAAAATCACTTCCCCTGTAGACTCATTTTTATCGTAAAACGCATAGTCTTTCATATGCTGTAGCACGAAGGCCATGAGCCAAATTGTACGAATCCCTTTCGTTAAACCATAAGGTGGAGCTGCCCAGTAGGCGTCTATTTCAGATAACCAAACCGGTGATTGAGCTTTCAATACTAACTGCTCGTGAGTGTTATGGAATAATTGATCTACGAGTTCATTTTCATCTCTAATAAACTCAACAAATCCCCACTCTGCGTTTTTTTCCTGGGCGTGTATTCCAAAGTTTTTCAAACACGAAAAATATAGTCCTTTTTCAGCAGGGAAAGTATCTTCAGGCAGCCCTAATAGCTCTTGATCGTAGTTCTCCGCCATCGCCAGCACTAACTTTTTAATTGCTGCGTTAGCACTACCAGAAGGCTTGTTACGGTTAACTAGTTCGTTAATGATAACTGGAGATTGAGGGTAAATTTCGTCTGCAAATTTAGAAACAAGTGAATTTAGATTCTTGTCATTGTATGACTTACCACAGTACAACCACTCTGCTTTATTAAAGATTACTTCTAACTCACTTTCCAAAGCTCTATCGTTGGCTTGAAGTCTGCTCGTAATTTCTTCTTTGGCAATCTTGTCATGCGCCAAAGCTTTATTAATTTTTAAAATTTTTCTAAGAGCTATCTGCTCAATAGCGAGACTTTTTAAACTCTCTGGTGTTACATTACGACCGAGCACAATCCTTTTGTGTACATTTGAAGATCGATGTAAAGCTTGAAGTGTAGAAGCAGATGTTGGAACAAAGAAGTACAAAAAGGGTTCATTATCTTTTGGGGTTTCAGAAATATTGCCAACCGAACTGATATTACGCTCACTAAGCAAAGTAACATCAGCCCATCTCATCGTTCCTTTCTTATGATAGTGTGCAGTTGCTAAAACATGCTTGGTTGATTGAATCTCTGCAACCCAATCAATACCATCCTTGATAGCATCTACGGTTGATGTTACCAATTCGTTGACATCAATATCGCTTCCCTGAAATATAGCTAAAGCTTTGTATTGATCTCTATAAATTAGTACCTTCCAAGCTTCTAGATCCTTAATTGCTGCCTTGACTTTGGATTTAGTATAACCCAGTTCATTAAAATAATTTTCCAGGAATTCACGTTTGGCAAATAATTGATGTTGAAAGCCAAACATCGTAATAAGGGCTACGGTTTTAGTAATGGCCTCATGCAACTCATGGCCATCTAAAGATGCTCGGTAGATTGCATCTTTCGCTTCCAACCATATTTTACCGTCTCTACTGGCTGAGATGATGTGGTCTAAGTTAACGGTTAGATACTGCCAAAATAAGTTTGCATTATATAATCGCAACTCAGAGCTTTGAGAGTCATCTTTATAGAAGGTATTAATAAATTGATTGAAGCTTAGCTTTTCGCTAGAAGCTAAAAATCCAAACAAGCTTCGCTCGTTTTGAGAAAAAGAACGCTTAGAAATCGGTCCTAAAAGTAAGCTGACCACGGGATCTATTGGAAGTGCATTTCTTAGAGATGACAAAACATTTCGTTTTTGGACGAGGTATTTACTAACAACATCGACCAACCCTGTATATTTCTCCGCTAATTTATTTCGAGAAATGTCATCAGCAACAACCGTTTCACCAATCAGAACTAAAGACTCATCAATTGATGGTGAGTAGGCTATATCTCTATAGCGCCCTTGAACTTTCCCCCACTCCCTTTGAATATGAGAAGTCATTGAGCGAGCATATTCAGCGAAAGATTGGTGTAAAAAGCCGACTAAAACCACTTGAGTGTTACTTTTTTCTATCGTATCAGCTAATTCTTGGAAGAAATGTAAGTCTTTGTTTTCACGAGATTGGTAATCAAGCGCCTTACCCATCTCATCGAGTAAAATAAGGACTCCATCATCACTTTTAGCAGCGTTAGAAAGTGATGTATCAATTAAGTCTATATAGTCATGATCTGATTTATTTGCTGGAGCAGATGAGTTTTCAAGAGCCTGTAAAATGCTGTTTGCTAACCCTTCAGCAGGAGAATCTAGGCCACATACGTGCTTTACTATCCTCCAGCCCTTTTTTAAACCTAATTCATTTATAAAGCTGCTGCTTGGATCCGCTGCTAATAATTTTTTCTGCGCAAAATCTCGATCCTTCTTACAACCCGAAAGAAGCAATGACATGAAAAGAGCAAATGTTGACTTACCTGTTCCATAGGTGCCTGTGAGAGTAAAACACCTTTGGCTAGTATTCCTAACTTCTTTACCGAGCGTATCTAATGTACTCAACGCTGTTCCGTGAAGTACAAAATTCTCTACGAATGTCTTTGAATCTACTGCACCGTCTATTCTCGTAGAGCTTTTATAATTTTGCTTAATTCTTATCACTTCGCGCCTCTGTAATAATCATCGAGAATGAAGTGGTAGTTTTCATTTTCACTAAATTTTTTCATTAATCGCACTTGTCGCATTCCCTGGGTATCCGTTTCGACGAATAGTTCAGGATATTTTCTTACTGCATTATCTAACTGTATGCCGAGACCTCGCTCAGACAGTCTGAAGATTTTTCCGGGAGAACACTGATCTGACAGTAATGAGTCAAAACCTATTGTATCTGTTCTCTTAATGTCTTTCAGAAAGCGTAATAACGCATATGAAAATATCTCTGTAGGCAAACTAGAACGTTCTTCTAACAAAGAAGAATAAGCACCTTTACCTAAGTCTTTGATAAGACCAAGCTCAATTAATGGTGATGCAAAATGTTCTTCGCCAATATTCCCTGACTTCTTACCAGTTGAAGACGCCTTTCGTGCGTAGGATTGTAGGAAGCAATCAACATCTTTTTTGATGGTACTATCATTAACCTCTTTTCCACATAACGAATTGATATCATGTGAAATATCGTAAGTTAACTTTTCCTTTTCAAAATTCTGCATAGGAGATAAGTTGAAAAAATAGCGATATGAAGTTAGGACATCTTCGTCAAAGTTGAGAAGGAAATGAATTAGCCAAATACTGCCTGTCTTTTCGAGAAAAGGATCATTTGCAGCATCATTACTGCTTCGCGAAGTTAGTGTATCTGACGGCAAAAATAGATACTTACCTATTTCAGTTAAGCTCTGAGAGGCGTCATTTTTTTGCGTCTTTATCACCGAGCACGCTTCACTCCAGTAGCGAATTGCGTTCACCATGTTTTTACCAACACCTAGCTCAACGATTGCGTCTTGTACATCTTCGTTATTTGAGGTGCTTAGTTTTGTTTTTTTATTCAATAAGTTGACTGATTTATAAAGCCAGCCATATCTTAAAGGGAATGTCTCGTGTCCTGAGAACTTAGGTTCCATTACATCTTACCTACTGGAGAATTTGTCCAAGACAAGATTGTAACTATACAGATAGAGCAAGCAAGGAGAAAATTCGTTAACTTTGAAAATGTTTAAGCACAGGTCTTTAAAACCTGTCTCAAGATAGTTGTATTATAAACACATCATATATCACACAAGGTGTGAAAAAATTTGCATAATACTATGAGAAACTAATGCACCTAAGAAAAGGGGAGTCAGCTATACGCAGTTATTTAAAATCGAAGGTTTATGCATCGAATTTAAATTTAACATTTTATTTACAAAAGATAGCTATTAAAACGTCCCCCCCTATATAGACATTTAACCTAGTATCCTCTCTACCTCTGTAAGCAAGTTATCTAAGGGAGTATCATCGGTGTCTGATACAATTTGGAGCAGATAAGGAATACCAGCATTCGCCATTGATATGGCCCATTCGAAAACCACCCTATGTTCAGCTAACAAATTTATATCTTGGAACTCCCCCAAATGTGATAGTTGTATATAACTAATACGATAAGACTCTTGAGTAAGAATTGTTGCAGTAGTCATATTCACTGAATCAGTTTCTTTAACAGGCTGCAAACCCTGTCTTACAGCATATAAAAACGCTAAGTACCAAAAATCCACTTGTCGTTTAAATGGAGCATACTTGTGAGTTACCTGACCACCAGAAGTTTGACAATATTTCTTAATTTCTTCTGTGTATCTTCTTGGCGTAGTTATATTAAACGTAGCGAAAGGGTTGTCAGTCATGCTAATGCCTCCGAAAGATCTCGCCGAGCACATACTTCACATTCCATACGATGAGTACAATCGCAGCGTATAATTCTAAAATCTTCCACCGGCGGCTTGTTTATTAACATCCTTGGAAAATGAGCAGGGTTTGTTAATGTGAATATTTTTCCGGCCTTTTTGTCTAAAATTCCCTCTACCTCGTGTATTTCAGAATGTGTTAGAAATAAAATAGCCTGACTACCTTCTTTCAACGTTTGATTTAGACACGATTGCTTTACATACCCAGACATCATTCCAAGAGGAGTATCAATAACATTTGGTGCTTCAACTTCACTTACCTTTGTCAGAGCTAAAATAAAAGCGAGTGTAATTGCACGTCTTGATGCTCCATTAAGATCTCTATCAGGATTTAACTCGGCTCCACCTGAACCATACACCATGATATCAAAATCTTGAGTCAACTCTGCTTTAGTAATCTGCGCAAAGTCGTTTTCCTCTGGACTAGAACCAATCATTTCTAGAAAGATTCTATTCATTTCATTACTAACCTTGAGTAGCTCTTCTCCTTTAAGAGCTTCCTCAACATTTTGAAGAACTTTTTTTACTAGTTTGGCAGTTTTATATTTATCAGCATTGGAATCTTTTTTACCTAATTTTTTTGTCGATTTTTCAAGATCTTCATTTAACTCGGTTATCTTCTCTTTAGTAGATTTTATAGCTGCGTTATCAGCCCCAATTTTCCCGATTGCTTCATCTCTTGCCTTACGAAGGGAGCGCTCTAAATCACGAAGTTCCGGTAATAGTTTTGCTCCATCACCAAAAGCATCGATTTCTAATTCTAAAGATTCTAAATCCGCCTCAACACCCGCAACAAGAGTCGCGCTATTATTCCAAGCTCTAAAATCTTGACCATATTCATCAACCCATGTACCAACGGCATTGTTAAAATCGATACTTCTAACACGATAATAAAGGCTTGTTGCTACTTCCTGAATTTTGTCGGAAGTCCGACTATCTTCAATCGCTTCTTTTATTTTATTGTGTCGACTTAAACCTTCCTCGCTTTCAATTGACAGGTCTGCTCCGCAAAAGCAATCATTACGTCCTAAAAGTTCTTCTAAAATTGGTATATTTACTTTAGGTAGTTGCTTGTGGTCACTGAGCTCCTTTAATATCTTGAAGCCTTTTTGAAAATGCGCTGCTAACATTTCGGTTGCAAGTGATTCAGAGTATAGGCAGCTTGCAAGTTTACCCAGATCCTTATCTAAATTAGCCTGTTGTTTTACAAGCCTATGTTTCAAACTTGTTTTCCTCTGGACTAGTTCGGACTTGTCACCTTTTTTAAGTTCTTCTTGAATCCGCTTTTCTACAGATTCCAATTCCTTATCTGCATTAGCGAGATTGCTACTAGCTTCATCCAATGAAGCTTGGCGTTCATCTAATTCGTCTTCAAAGAATTCAATTTGATCTTCAATTTTTTTAACTTCCTCCGCATAATCTTTGTCATCTATCGCTCGACTAAATTCTTTACTGACTTTTTCAACTCGCTTTATCGCTGAATCCAAGTAATCTAGTCCTAGAAGCGCCTCTATTGCTCTACTAACCCTTCTTCTTTTAGCTGTTTGGTTTGCTGAGGCCTCAATAAATGACATTACTGAATCACCATCAGTGAAATAGACATCTTTCAAACTTTGAGGTAACGCATTTTCTATGATTCGAGCGGCTTCAGAGTCGATTACACGTTCCAAGCCAACATTTCTCACAACGTACATATTCAATTCATCAGCGCCAGCTCTTTTAGAAAAACCTGATTGGTCTAAACGTTCTGAAACTCTGCGATTAATTCTATACGTAACGATCGATGGCTTATCGCTTTCTTTAACCGGAGGTTTTTCCATTTGAAAGTCAATTTCTACTGAGACTTCTACACGTTTTGTTTCTGTTTTTTTGAGATCATTAGGGAACAAAACATATGACGTTTTAGATGGAAGAGCATCATCGCCGTATAGGCACCACATTAATGCATTTAAACATGTTGTTTTGCCAGTTTCATTTGCTGCTCGAATTACCGTCAAAGGCTTTTCAGGATCGACTGAAAATTCAAGATAAATATCTTTAAGCATCCTAAAATTTTGGATTTTTGCCGAAATCAGTTTCATATTCACCCTCCAACTATTTTATCGGACGAAAGATTAATCTTTCCTTTAATATCAGATAAAATTTGAGAGGAGCTGAATTCATTTCCAGGGGACGATTCCAACATATAAACCTCTTTACAAAGTTTTCTTAATGTCAATTTTTGCTCATTTGAAAGAGCACGAAATTCTTCATTTGGTATTTCTTCATCTAATACTTGATCTATTAAAGAATTTATTTTTTTGTATGAAATACTCATTTTTGTTTCATCAACTCCAGAAGATTAGAAACTAATAGCAATCCACCATCGCTCGATGCGGAATTAGATGCTAGCTCTGTAAAAAACTTGACACGTATATATTCGCCCTTGATTAAGGACTCTAAATCTCTGTCTAAAACATCATCCTGCAAAAAAGGTAATGCAACAAAATCGTAAATGATTGCCTCTCTTTTTCCTGTTGCAGGTGATAGTCTTAATACCCTACCGAGCCTCTGAATCCATTGACGTCGGACTGTATTGTTTGCCAATAAGAAAGCATTTTCCGTTTGTGGAACGTTGAATCCTTCATCTAAGACTCTCATTGACGTAAGAACATTTAAATTCCCATCGTTAAAGTCTGAAACTATACTTTTTAAAAGCTTTTTATTTGAAGTTTCTGCTTGTGTAACCTGATGAAACTTTTGCTTTTTACTAGTTAAAATTTCATTGATATATTGTAACTGTTCTGGTTTTTTATCTGAACAAAACACCAAAGCACGAACTAATGATCCAGGTTTTTCATTGACAAGAGATTTAAACGCTTCAACTTTGTTTGAAGCAGTTTCAATTATTTTCCTTCGTTTCATACAAAGAATCTTCAATCTCTCAGCTTCCTTCGAGTCACTCGGAGAGTTGAATGCAAATGACAATTTTTTAATTTCGAATGTCAGATCTGCAAAATCGTCTTGTTCTTCAGGCGTAAGATAAACCGTTTTAGGAAAATATTTGTATGTTACCAAACAATTCCCAATCGCTTCATCCAATCCATACTCAAAGACCACCCCTCCAAAATACTCTAAAAGGAAATTAGAACCATCTTCATCGTATTGTCTTTCGTGTGTCGCAGACAAACCTAATTTGTAATCGAAAAATTTAGGAGCCACTTCCCTAAAGCCAAGACTGCCAAGGTTATGAACCTCGTCAGCGATCAAAAGTGTTTTAATCTTTCGTTTAGATACACTTATTTCTTCTATCGCTGAAGACTTCAAACCTTCGTGCGTAATTATTATGCATTCTGAATTTGATACACCTAATCGCAAGTTTTTAAAACAATTTTTAATATAATTTTTAATCTTAATTTGAGGGATGTCATTACAAATTATTGGCTTTATGCCAAATTGCTCGACTTCTTCAGCCCATTGATCTAGCAGGGGCTTAGTTGGAACAGCGATAACCAAAAATAACTTGTCATTTATTTGATTTAGCAGCGTTGCGCCTACTAGCGATGTCAAAGTTTTTCCACCACCGGTTGCAATTGAAAGAATTCCTGCGTAGTTATTCTCTTTCCACGCATTGATTGCTTTTCCTTGATGTGAAAACTTTCCTTCACTATATCTCAACCAATCAGGAATTTTTAAAGTAGCTTTTTGCAATTGAACTTCCGAACTATCCAGTGCCAAAAGTTGTTCAAGTTCAATCTTTAGTTTAGAAACTTCTTTAGACTCAAGTTGAATTCGATTAATAAAGTCTATAGTTCTAACATTTAGACCTGCTGTATAGACTCCTGGATAATCATTCCGCCAAAGCCTATCGAACCTATCCCGAAGACCTTTCACAATTTCTTCCGAAGATCGATCTAACCAATTCCGACTCAATATCAACTGTTCAAAATTAGTTGACAATCCACCTTGTGTCGCATTCCCTGAGCCATGAATCGCAACTTCTCCATGATCTGTATTAAACAGCCAACATTTTGTGTGAAGAATACCTGACGACTTAAGTGCAATTTTTAATTCAATTTTCTTTTTGGCGATTAGATAAAAAAGTGCCGTCACAGATTTTGATCTTAAGGTTTCCTCTTCCAACCTAAAATCAGGGAACAACAGAGGCACAATATTTTCATCTGTTTCCAGCCCATCACGAATTGCTTGCATATCTGCATCGGAAAAAGTTGGGCTAACAATTAGTCTCATTTTGGTCGATTGATCAATTGACAGATAGGCTGATATTGAACGCGCGAGTTCTTTTAAAGAGCCGCTTGTAAAATAACCCACCATACAATCCATTGACTTGCTAGAACAAGCTACCGGATAGAACAATTCTTGGTCAATATCACATTCAGAAGGGAAGTAAATCGAAGAAAGCTGCTCTAGAGACATTTTTAATAGTCTTTTCTCAAAAGCATAGATACACAAAAATAACTGCAAAAATCCATTTATTACACCTATAACGTTAAAACTTTGATTCTAAAGATTAACGAATAACTCCATCTGTTGATTCGATTTTAGAAAATCAGAGCACCAAAATCAAACATATTAGACTTATAGATTTAGAGGTCTATTTAGGCATTATGAAAGTTTCGATGAGGCAATTTGCAAGCAACTGTTTATCGAAATTGCGTTTACAAACATGCCTGATTAATTGATAACGTAACTTTTAGTTTTCATCAGTGAAGTCTCCTACATATGAACTTCGGTCCGTTAGCCTAGGTTGTTCTGACGAATGAATATAATCAAAAAAATCAATATCTTGCTCTGCCATTTTGATCTTAACCCTCTCCTTCAATTTCGGAAATTCCTCTTTTTCGAAGTTTTCATATCCAAGCAAAGTAACTTTACCAGATGTAATATGAAGCTTAACCAATTGGATGTCTTCTAGATCTCCATATAGCTGTAATGCCGCACCTACATAAACTCTCAGAAGAAGAGGCAATGCATCGATATAAGTTTTATGAACTGTTAGTGAATGCGGTTTTCCGCTTTCATGCTCTAGTTTACTAGCAGGTAAGGATTCATTTGCAAAAATACATTCCGCTTCAATCTTATCTACATCTGCAATTTCAAATAGCAATTCAGTCGCTAGCGATTTAGCGGTTTTATAATCGCCAAAAAACGCCTTTACATCACGTTTCACTTCTTCAGGCTGTTTAGTATAAGGTTTATGTTTGTCGAACAGACTCATCGAGAAATATAGGAGTAAATCCTCTTTTTTCATCAACTCTGCTGTTTTAAATTCTTCTTCAGAATAGAAATCTAAAGCCAGTTTAAAAGCTTTCTTGTGTGAACCTACAAGCTTTCTTACATCATCTGAATTCGAAAACTCATCGTTCGCAGGACACCTACCTAACACTAGACATTTAAGCCAAAATGCTTTGAATAACTCTTCGTTTTGCGCGAAAACAATTCTTAATTTTTCAGCATCAGTTGGTAACTGCGGGGAGGTCTTTTGTTGCCATTCATAAGTTCGCTGATATCGGTGCTTTTGGTATGTCTGCTCTAGCTCTTTGTCCTTGAATATAGCGAATATACCTGGCGCTAACGCAACCGCGTTATCTCCAATGACTGACTCAAGAAACCCTTTTATTTCACTTTGCGTGTAATACTTTTGAAAAGTGTTTCTTGAAGTTATTACACCGTCTTTATACGCAGTAAACTGTGAAATATAGCTTTCACTTGCTAACATGACAGATACTACAAGCATCTTTTGGGTAAATTCCCATGCTTGGAGAACAACATCAATTCTCTCATCTCTGTCTTCTATGACGTTTATAACGAAGCCTAGGTTCACAATATCACTTACGACTTTTTCAGACTCAGGGTAGAAGTTTGGGTCATATCCAACGGCATCAATACCATGAGCTTGGAGCTCAGTTAAGTCATCGCCTCTTCCACAGCCAAAATCAAATATCGAGTAGTCGCCATTCAGGAACCCATTTTTAGCTAACAACTTCATCGGAGCGGAAAGCTCATGTCTGACAATTGCTGTTTTATGCCTATCAACGACTTTATCGTCAGTCGTAGTACTCCCATTTCCTGATGATTTAGCTATACGGCCATTAATTAAGGTAAACCCTTTTTTCTCAATTAAATTTTTCCATGTTTCCTTAAAGCCAATGATCCGCGTATTTTCATATAAGCCAACATCTTCGCCTTCTTTGGTAATCTCACAAAAAAGGCCATACATCCCATGCGACTCTGGTACGAAAAGCTCTTTACGGTGAAGTATTGGTGGGTTCTCACTGTCCTTATAGGAAATTACTTTATGTTCAAGCTTTTTTAAGTCGACAGTTACAGCCTGTTCTAAAGCAGGATAGGAATCTTCATAAAAATCAGGGTAGTATAACAAAGACAGCTTGAATTCCTTCCTGGAAAATTTAGCAACATTCCATGAAGACACTTTCAGTGCATTCGCTACGATTTGGGTAAACTTACTCAAGGCGCCAGGAATCTCATCAAATGCATCAACATGGAGGTAGATTGCGTCAGGTAATTTTTTTCCTAATTTTATGTCTTTTAATAATTTTTTAAATTTTTCATGATCCATGGATACGCCTCGGCTCCAACGTTCACTGTTCGTTAAGTCAAGCCATTCTTTTTGCTTCCTAAATACAGCACTATATGTCGAAACAAAAACAGCCTTTCAACCCGTTTTTGATTAACATGTGATCTCAGAATTTATAGTCAATGTTCAGGTTATATTATGCATATTACTTCTACAACGCCACCAAATTACCCTAACCGTACAATGATGTGTTCCTGTCACGAGATGCAATCGGATATTCAAGATTTAGGGTACCTCCAAGCTATTCTGTACACTTTCGTAAGCTCTCGGGGAATGCATTTTTAGTCCTGTTACATCGGGCATGGTTTATCTCTAATTTCGGAGACTTGAACCACCGCTCTTTCTATAGCCAACTTCCTCACAACAAAAACAACTTGTGTCTAGAGAAAAGCATGGTTGCCTTATGGATTATGTATAAAGCTTGTAGCTTTTCTGTAGATTAAGCCAGAAGCCTGATGAAATGCCAGTGACGCTCTCCAATTTTGTAGCCAAGGGGGTAGTAACAGTGGCCTCACCGTTGAGAAAGTTATTAAGATGAGATATCTTCAAATTTAGTGTCTTCGCAGCATCGGAGAGCTTAATATTATATCTATCAAGATAGTATCGTTTGAATACAACCCCGGGATGCTGAATTGGTAACCGATTACTTCGTAAAACAGGCATTTATATATCCATTTTATTTCGCTTTGAACCGCCACTATTCACCAGAAAACTCACCAGTGCGGAACATTGATGCTCCCAAACCTTCGACTCAGATAACAGCTAAGAGCCAACACGCTGTAAACTACGAGTTTACAATGCCTTATTCTCTATTATGTGTATACGTGCGCCCTTGGTAGGGCAGTAAGTCTTGTACTTGCCGGTGAATATCTTCCCTAAGTCTCCACCTTAGTGCTAGCCCGTCACCGGAAAACTGTTTGACGTTTAGAATCGATCCAATGGGTAATAACTTGATATGACTTGAAGCCTCCCGAATTAGCTCATTAATCGTAGGGGTTATAGAGAGTCTTACATCACGGGTCACACAGTGAAAGGTCATTAATTTTTCTAAAACATACCCGGCTCTTGCTATCTCATTAATCCGGGTCAATTGAGTTATGTCCGGTATGAAGTCTTCGTACCAAATTGCTAAAGCAACGATAATAAGTGGCTCTGAAGATATATCTGAAAGTCGACTTTGTACTACTTCATTAAATGCTTGTTGAGCCCGACCTGTAGATTTGACCATAATGCTAACCATTATTTTTAAACGTCATTATCTGCTTCATATCGAGCGATAGAACAACTCAGCGCATCAATCAGCAGTAAATTACTGTCATAATCGTTTAGCAAGATTTCCATCATCCTCAATGCCTTCGTATGCTCCTCTTCACTACCTATTTTGCTTAGTATTGGATATTTCCGGGACAAATTTCGCCCCTCATCTCGGAGTTGGAGCAACTTGTTACTGGATTCCTGCATATATTCGGCTTCGAGAGGATCTGTAGTTAATATGTTGAATATATTATCTATTTCGAGGTTAGCTTCGATTTCAGGCTGTTCGCTTTGCTCTTTTATCGTTTGAGTAAATTCAGAACCACTTAATGCATCTTCCAGAACTTCGGTCGATTCATCTGCTCGATGTGATTGCGGAAAATTGTATTTACTGAGTAGTTCCTCTAGCTTGTATTTATTTGTGTTGAGAGAGCGCTTTCTGCACCATTCGATTGCGATTTTATCAAACGTTTTCGCAGGTATAGTCACTTCCATCGTAAATTGTGATGCCAATTTATCGTTAATGAATTTCTGCGTAATCGTCGTGTCAGCGGAGTGGGTTAATTGAATTACCGCCGGATTAGGGTTAACCGCATAATTGTCCCAATCATAGATACAATCCTGATAAGTTCCAACACCGTCTGCTGGCTCTGAAACCCATTCTTTTGTGCTCATAAGTGTAAGGTCCCTGTAGAGTTTGTATTGATGACTGACGAAATATAACTATTGTACATTGTATCTAGTCATAGAAATCCATTTTGACTACGACCCAGGTTCAGGGTATTGCTTTGTAAATACCAGTTTTCTAAAACGGCCGCTTCCTGGGTATAGGCTGAATGCTCGCCCTGTGACTTCCAGTTGTCCCTCGCGATAAAGCTGGTTGATTTTCGTTCTATACAGTGGCGAAAAATTGTCGATAGGTGAACTATCAGAGTTCCCCATTCCCGCGTAGTAGCCTAAATGGAAAGAACCATCATCCAAGGACATTAGTAATGAAGGTGAATGGATCTCCTCACTGGTCCAATGCCTTAAATTGTCCATTATTTCGTCAAAAGCATTATCTGTCATATTTTTATCCAATTATTAGTTCTGACATTGACTAAAGAATCGAAGTGTTACTTCCCGCTTTATCATTATGCCTGGAAGTTAATATGCTGTGGTTTTACTGAAAATTACCAAGATTTCGTTCTTCCGCCCACTCAAGCAAAGCGCTAATTCCACGCCCCTGGTAGCGCCTCACGATTTCTGACGGCGTTAAATGTGAAAACGCTTCGAGCTGCTCATTCATGAACCAATTCCAGCACTCATTATCAGAAGTAAACCAAGGCCGCGCGGAATTTAAAAAGGTGTCAATTTCGCATAGCCTATTTAAGGCTTGCGCCCGATTTGCAGGATTATCGTTATCTAGCTCAGTAATCTCAAATGACAAACCTATAGAACGCAAAAAAGAAATCGTTCTTATTGAATAGGTCTGAGCCAATACATCTAAATTTTCGACAATCTTTTCGGGAGTGAAATTTATCTCGGAGCATTTAAACATGAGTACAGTAACCTAAAGCTAGTGTAGTGCTAATTACCAAACTTAGTTTTGGGTAACAGGCGATAAAAATTATCCTGAATTGGAATACCAGGCAAAATAAATCCATCTTCGTTATATAGGTATTATCCAATAAAGAGGGGCGAAAAAAAATACATCAAAATGATTCACACACCACAATCAAAATTTAAAAATAAAACACTTAAATTCATAACTTTAAGGTTTTTAGCTTACCGCGAATTCAACTCCGAAGTGCACCACTCGCTAAATTAGGCAGCCTTGCGTAATTCAATGAATACCGCGACAGGTTGCCTGAAGCCAAGGCACTTCCTCGGTCTGGCATTTAATGCCCGTTCAATCTCAGCAATCTGCCTGTTCGTTACTGTCCGTAAATCGGTGCCTTTACGTATGTATTGGCGAAGCAAACCGTTAAAG
>CERD01122716.1_pt1 | contig 31076 bp, 28 predicted proteins | sample 530931 | NCBI WGS metagenome assembly CERD01 (sample SAMEA2621101, study PRJEB7988) | marine metagenome | isolation source: saline water (ENVO:00002010), including
CGTGCTTCACGCAAGCCGGCACAGCGGGGCGCGAGCCGGCTGGTGCAGCGCGAGCCGCTTTCGGCGCGCTTGCCACGGCCGAGCCTGGGTTCGCTCAAGCGTGCCCTGTGGCCGGTACTGCTCGCGGGGCTTGCCGTGGGGCTTTATCAGCTGGGTGACCAGCTCGCCCCCTATGCCGATCGGCCGATTGCCAAGGTGAGCGTGCGGGGTGAACTGACCTATGTCGATCAGCAGGCGGTACAAGCACGCATGGCGCCATTCGTCGAAGCCAGCTTCTTCAAGGTTGATCTCGACGCTTTGCGTCACGACCTTGAACAGATGCCTTGGATAGCCCATGTCGAAGCGCGCCGAATCTGGCCGGATGAAGTCATGGTGCGTCTTGACGAGCAGCTGCCGATCGCTCGCTGGGGTGACGAATCGCTGCTGAACAATAACGGTCAGGCCTTCGCGCCAGACAATCTGACTCGGTATGAACACTTGCCGCAGTTGTATGGTCCGAAGCGGGCCCAGCAACGGGTGATGCAGCAGTACCAGGTTCTCAGCCAGATGCTGCGGCCACTCGGTTTTTCCATCGCTCGCCTGGAACTGCGGGCGAGGGGCAGCTGGTTTGTGACGACCGGGCAGGGCGTCGAGCTGCTGTTGGGACGGGACCAGATAATCGAAAAAATGCGGCGCTTCACTGCCATTTACCAGCAAGAGCTGGCGCAGGAGAGCGACAAAATTGCGCGGATCGACCTTCGCTACGCCAATGGCCTCGCCGTTGCGTGGCGGGAGCCGAGCCCGACCACGACGGATGAAGCCGTCGTTGCGAAGAATTGAGGAATGAAACACATGTCTAGCGTGCAAAGCGGCAAGATGATCGTCGGTCTCGATATCGGCACCTCGAAGGTGGTGGCGCTGGTCGGCGAAGTGACGCCGGATGGCGAGTTGGAGATTGTCGGGATCGGCACGCATCCGTCGCGTGGCTTGAAAAAGGGCGTAGTGGTCAATATTGAATCCACCGTTCAGTCGATCCAGCGTGCCGTTGAAGAGGCACAGCTGATGGCGGGCTGCCGCATTCACTCTGCATTCGTCGGCCTGGCCGGCAACCACATCCGCAGCCTGAACTCGCATGGGATCGTCGCCATCCGCGACCGTGAAGTCAGCACTGCCGACCTCGAACGTGTGCTAGATGCTGCCCAGGCCGTAGCTATTCCGGCAGATCAGCGTGTGCTGCACACGTTGCCGCAGGACTATGTGATCGACAACCAGGAAGGCGTTCGCGAACCGCTAGGCATGTCCGGGGTGCGCCTGGAAGCCAAGGTTCACGTCGTAACCTGTGCAGTCAATGCCGCGCAGAATATTGAAAAGTGCGTACGCCGTTGTGGTCTTGAGGTTGACGACATCATCCTCGAGCAGCTGGCCTCGGCGCATGCCGTACTGACTGATGACGAGAAAGAGTTGGGCGTCTGCCTGGTAGATATCGGTGGCGGGACGACCGACATCTGCATCTTCACCGAAGGCGCTATCCGGCATACCGCTGTTATCCCGATTGCGGGCGATCAGGTCACCAACGACATCGCCATGGCGCTACGCACTCCGACTCAGTACGCGGAGGAGATCAAGATTCGGTACGCCTGCGCGCTGGCCAAGTTGGCCGGCCCCGGCGAGACCATCAAGGTACCGAGCGTCGGAGATCGCCCTCCGCGGGAACTCTCGCGTCAGGCATTGGCCGAAGTCGTGGAGCCGCGTTATGACGAGCTCTTCACCTTGATTCAGGCCGAGCTGCGTCGCAGCGGCTACGAGGATCTGGTTCCGGCAGGGATCGTCCTCACAGGCGGTACAGCGAAGATGGAAGGTGCCGTCGAGCTCGCCGAGGAGATCTTCCACATGCCGGTGCGCCTTGGCGTACCGCATAGCGTCAACGGACTCGCGGACGTGGTCCGCAATCCCATCTATTCAACGGGCGTGGGCCTGCTGCTCTACGGGATGCGTAAGCAGACCGAGGGCACCTCCATGTCCGGTCTCGGCAACTTTGCCGAAGAACCCAAGACGTCTGTCGTGGACCGGCTCAAGAGCTGGATCCAGGGCAATTTCTGAGCAGTGCGGCTGTACCTAAAACTAGAAAGCTGGAAGGAGAGAGGGAAATGTTCGAACTCGTAGATCATACCCCGCAAAATGCAGTGATCAAGGTCATTGGCGTAGGCGGAGGCGGCGGAAACGCTGTCAATCACATGGTGCGCAACAGCGTTGAAGGCGTGGAATTCATCTGCGCTAACACCGATGCCCAAGCGCTGAAGAAAATCGAAGCGCGGACCGTACTGCAGTTGGGTTCCGCCATTACCAAGGGCTTGGGTGCAGGCACCAATCCTGATATCGGCCGCCAGGCTGCGATGGATGACCGCGAGCGTATCGCCGAGGTGCTGCAGGGCGCCGATATGGTATTCATCACTACCGGCATGGGCGGTGGTACCGGCACTGGCGCAGCGCCAGTCATTGCTTCGGTGGCCAAGGAAATGGGCATTCTCACCGTTGCAGTGGTGACCCGTCCGTTCCCATTCGAAGGGCGCCGCCGCATGCAGGTCGCCGACGAAGGTATCCGTCAGCTGTCCGAGTGCGTCGACTCGCTGATCACTATCCCGAACGAAAAGCTGCTGACCATCCTCGGCAAGGATGCAAGCCTGCTTTCTGCGTTCGCCAAGGCTGACGACGTGTTGACCGGGGCCGTGCGCGGTATCTCTGACATCATGCAGCGTCCGGGTCTAATGAACGTCGACTTCGCAGACGTCAAAACCGTCATGGGCGAGATGGGCATGGCCATGATGGGGACTGGTTGTGCTACTGGCCCGAACCGCGCTCGCGAGGCTACCGAGGCGGCGATCCGCAACCCACTGCTGGAAGACGTCAACCTGCAGGGTGCGCGTGGCATTCTGGTCAATATTACCGCTGGTCTGGATCTTTCCCTGGGCGAATACGCTGCGGTGGGCGAGATCATCGAGGCGTTCGCGTCCGACGAGGCGACGGTGAAGGTGGGTGCCGTAATCGACCCAGACATGCTCGATGAGCTACACGTGACGGTTGTGGCGACTGGTCTCGGCCCGCGCAACGAGAAACCGGTCAAGGTTGTAGACAACACTCTGCAGGCCGCAGCCGTAGCGCCGCAGCCCGCTCCAGCAGCGCGTCAGGACCAAGCGGCCGTAAACTATCGCGACCTCGACCGCCCGACCGTGATGCGTAATCAGGCTCACGCGGCGGCTACTGCAGCGAAGATGAATCCACAGGAAGATCTGGATTATTTGGATATTCCTGCGTTTCTGCGCCGTCAGGCTGATTGATTGGATGTATCAGGACTATCGGGGTGATTGGTATTCAGCAAAGAGGGGTTCTGCTATGATCGCCACCTTTGTTGGAAACCATTCGCAACAGCGCACTAGCGAAAACGAGCCATGATCAGACAACGCACCTTGAAGAACATCATTCGCGCCACAGGCGTCGGCCTGCATTCGGGGGAAAAGGTTTACCTAACCCTGAAGCCGGCTCCCGTGGACACGGGAATCGTGTTCTGTCGCACCGATCTCAACCCGCCTGTGCAGATTGCCGCACGGGCCGAGAACGTCGGCGAGACGACCATGTCGACTACGCTGGTCAGCGGTGACGTCAAAGTCGATACGGTTGAGCACTTGCTCTCGGCGATGGCTGGGCTAGGCATCGATAACGCCTACGTCGAGCTTTCCGCTTCGGAAGTGCCGATCATGGACGGTAGTGCTGGTCCCTTTGTATTCCTGATTCAATCGGCCGGACTGCAGGAGCAGGACGCCCCCAAGAAGTTCATCCGAATCATCCGCGAGGTTTCGGTGGAGGACGGCGACAAGCGCGCCACTTTCCTGCCATTCGAAGGCTTCAAGGTGAGTTTCGAGATCGATTTCGACCATCCGGTGTTCCGCGGTCGTACCCAGACCGCCAGCGTGGATTTTTCAAGTACTTCCTTCGTCAAGGAAGTCAGTCGTGCTCGAACCTTTGGTTTTATGCGTGACATTGAATTCCTCCGCTCGCACAACCTGGCCCTGGGTGGGAGCGTCGAAAACGCCATCGTGGTCGATGAAGACCATGTGCTCAACGAAGACGGCCTGCGTTATGAGGACGAGTTCGTGAAGCACAAGATTCTCGATGCAATCGGTGATCTTTACTTGCTGGGCACCAGCCTGATCGGCGAATTCCGCGGCTTTAAATCCGGACATGCTTTGAACAACCGTCTGCTACGCACCCTAATGGATCAGAAGGATGCGTGGGAAATGGTCACATTCGAAGAGTCCCAGACCGCACCGATCTCCTACATGCGCCCGGCAGCAGCCGGCTGAGCTGTACTCTCTTTCCTTTTTTTGAGGCCACCTTTGGGTGGCCTTTTTTTTAACGACAATGATGCTGGCTGAGTGACCTTGTCAGTTCATACCGTCCAGTAAGCCAGCCAGATCGTCGGCGTGCTCTTCTTCCTGTGCAAGGATGTCCTCGAAGATGCGCCGTGTTGTTGGGTCTTTATCGCCAATGTATTGGACGATTTCTCGATAGCTGTCGATAGCTATCCGTTCGGCCACTAGGTTCTCGAATACCATGTCGCGCAGTCCGTGACCCTCTGCATATTGCGCGTGAGCGCGCTCGGTGAGGCTGTCGGGATTGAAATCCGGAGCGCCACCAAGTTGCACGATACGTTCGGCCAAACGGTCAGCATGTTCCTGTTCTTCGTTGGCGTGCTCAAGAAACTCGTCGGCGGCAACGCTCGATTTGAGGCCAGTGGCCATGTAGTAGTGGCGCTTGTAGCGTAGGTAGCAGACCAGTTCGGTCGCCAGCGCCTCATTGAGCAGATTTATCACCGTCTCGCGATCCGCCGAATAGCTTTCCGTCACCGCGCCGTTTTCGACATGCTGGCGCGCGCGCTCACGCAAAGTATGTTTGTCGCTCAATTGCACATAACTCATCACGGTCTCCTGGGTATTGGGCGTGCGGTATTGCGCCGCCGTATGGCCGTCGCGCCTGTCGGCGTCTCGCGGGGCCATAAGCTGTGATAGGCGAGGGCACAGAAAGTTTAACCGCGCCCGTCGTTGGGGCGTTCGGGCTTGGCCGGCTCCTCGATAGGGATTGGTTCGCCGGGGTCCTGCCGTTCAGGCTCCGGTACTGGACTCGGCGTGCCGTCATCCCGAGGATCAGGTTCTTGCATTTTAAGCTCCATCAACTGAGCGCCTTTATCAGATCGTCCTTACGCATCTTGGAGCGGCCCTGCACGTCACGCTCTCGAGCTTTGTCCATCAGTTCGTCGCGCGTCAGGTCGCTAAGGGACGTGCTGCCTGATCGATTGCTACGTGCCGAACCCTTGTTTGGTGATCTGCCGGACCGCGACTCGGCTGCTCGATGTGCTGAGTCCTTGCGGTCCGCTCGCTTGGCGGTCTCGCTTTTGTCCTGCCCTGAGCCACCTTTGCGTTCGCCCCCGCCGGACTGCTTGTTTACGGTGGCCCATGCTCGGGCTTCCGCCTCTTCAGCGGGTACTCCCCGCTCCTCGTAACTGTCTTCGATATGTTCGGCTTTGCGTTGTTGTTTATCGGTGTATTTGGATTTCTCACCTCTGGGCATGACGGCGTCCTCTTGGTGATGCAACGATGTGGCTCCTGTTGGACATGGCATCGTGGCGAATTAGCTGCGACTTCTATCCTGTTTGGTCCGCATGGCAGGCCTCGAGTTTCACTCGTGTTAGCATTACCGGCTGCTGCAAGCGGTCCGAGGAGCTCAAGAAGGAACATCCTTTTCGCACCCGAGCTGGCATGTAAGGCCTGCACGAGGACAATAATTTCTGCTACGCCTTAAACGGGCGGAACAAAACACATTTAAGTTGGCCTGAACCAAGCGCGGGCTGCGCTATCTCGGTAGCTGCAGAGTGACGCGTGTATCGAGTCTGTTACAAATCCATGCCAGCCGTTTACGGCGGGCCTTGAACGAGGCGCTAACCAGATGCGAATCCTAGTATGCGGAGCCGGTGGCCAGGTCGGTCACGAGTTGATAAACCGTGCCGGTGGGTACGGTCTCGAAGCGCTCGGCATGACTCGCGACCATCTCGACATAACCGATGCGGAGCAGGTGACTGATCTGGTCCGCCGCCTCAAACCGGGGCTTATCATCAACGCGGCCGCTTACACGCACGTTGACAACGCCGAGACGCACCGCGAACAGGCTTACAGTGTCAACCGTGACGGTGCGGAGCGGCTGGCGCAAGCAGCTCGTCAAGCCTCTATCCCGCTGTTGCATATTTCCACCGATTACGTGTTCTCCGGTGATGCCCGAGCGCCTTATAACGAGGACGATGAAGTCGAGCCTACGGGGGTCTATGGTGCTAGTAAGCTGGCAGGCGAAACGGCCATCCAGGCTGTGCTGGATAAGCACCTCATTTTGCGCACCAGCTGGGTCTATGGGGCGCATGGTCACAACTTCGTTAAGACCATGCTACGCCTTGGCTGTCAGCGTGACGCGCTGTCGGTGGTTGCCGATCAGTTCGGTTGTCCCACTCAGGCCGGCAGCATTGCCGATGTGTTGCTGGAGCTGGCGCAGCGCTATGCCCAGAACGGCGAATTGAAATGGGGGGTCTATCACTACAGTGGACGATCTCCATGCACCTGGTTCGATTTCGCCGTAGAAGTCTTCCGTCAGGCAGAAGCCAAGGGCATGCTTGCTACTCGCCCAAAGGTATCGCCCATTACCACCGCTCAGTACCCCACTCCCGCACGCCGTCCGGCTTGGTCGGTGCTCGATTGCTCGAAGTTCGAGACTACGTTCGGTATAGACACCCGGGACTGGCATGACGAGCTTTCCATTGTGCTCGACTCGCTGGCCAGGGCTGCAGCCTTAATCGCAGCTGGCGCCGCGCAGCACACCCAGGCTTGAGCATCCAATCCGCAATACCGGCTCTAGCGCATGCAGCTAGGTCTGATGTGGTGATCTGACGCGTCTCTCAGGTATTCTGTCCGGCCTTTTACGAGGCGGCATGAAGCCGCAACGTTTGCTGGAGAAGCCGCGTGGTGGTGTTTCAGGCAATATTGCCAATCTTCGGCTTGATCATGCTTGGCTACCTGCTGGGCTGGCGGAAATGGTTGGCAGGGGAAGCGGCAGCCGGACTCGCCAACATCACCTTCAAGCTGTTCATGCCGGCGGTCCTGTTCACCGGTATTGCTCGGGCCCAGCTGAGTGATGGGATGTCACCAACGCTGTTGCTGGCCTACTTTGGGCCGGTGGTTACCGTTTTCGTACTGGTTTCGCTGTTTGCTCACCGATTGCTCGGACGAGCCTCCCCCCTCGGCTTGACTGCAGCCTACTCAAACAACGTGCTGGTCGGCATCCCTCTGGTAACTACGTTGTTGGGGCCGGAGAGTCTGGTGTACGTATTTGCCATTCTTGTGTTTCACAGCCTGATCCTGTTTTCCCTACAGAGCTTCTATAACGCCTTCGGTTCAGGGCAACAGGTCAGTGCCTCGGCACTGCTGAAGAATCTGGCCAACCCTTTGATTGTCGGTCTGTTGCTTGGCGCCCTGTTGAATGCATCCGGTTGGGACCTGCCAGTGCCGATCTGGCGTGTGGCCGATTGGCTCGCCCAGGCCGCATTGCCATGTGCGTTGATGGTGTTGGGTATCAGTCTGTCGCGTTACCGACTGCGACCCAGCGCACCGGCGCTCGGCCTGGCACTGGTGAAGTTGGGTCTGTTTCCGTCGCTGGTCTGGTATGTCGGCGGATGGTTACCAGGTCTCAGTCATGAAGCCCTGAGCGTGCTGGTACTGCTGGCCGCCTGCCCAAGCGGTGTCAACGTCCTGGCCTTTGTGGTCAATCCGGAAGACACCCGCGTGGTCAGCTCCACAGTCTTCCTTTCGACGCTGCTGGCCGTGATCAGCTTGCCGCTGTGGATGCTGCTGCTGTCGAGCTGACTGCATAGATCACGTCCGCTTATCCGTCTGCGCGTGATTGGCGATGATGTCTTCCAGCCGCAGCCCGGTCAGGCCGTGGATGGTTTTCCAGAGATAGTAGAAAATCGCCATCATCATCACCATGCTCGGGATGGCGATCATGGGGTAGCTGAGTAAGGTCATGCGCCCCAGTTCGGCATTGAATGCTTCGCTGCCGGCCGGACTGTGGACAATCCATTTGGCCAGTACGTAATTCATGAATGACGAAAAAAAGAAGGTGACGCTGAGAAAGTAGGTCGCTCGCAGTAGCCGCGTCTCGAAGTGAGCGGTTTGCCCGTTGCGCTCAAGTTGCTCGTGAACCTTGTCGACGTTTAGTACCTTCGGGTTGTACAGCAAGGTACGGATCAATGGAAAGCGGGTGCGAGTAGACGCCAGTACGGCGACCCCAATGATGCCGGGAATCGCAGCTTCCTTGATTGCCAGCCATTGCGGATCGAGCTGCAGCAGACCGATGCCGCCGGTGAGCAGTACGCTTATCAGGCCCAGCAGCGCGATCCAATTGAACTTGCGGTATTTCGCCAGCTCGAACAGCCCCCAGCTGAGCGGAAAGGCCAGCGCCAGCAGCAGTGCGCCATCCGCGCCCAGTCGTTCTTCCCCGCTGAGCTTCATCAGGATCAGTGATGGGATGACGATGCTGATGGCCAAGTCCATCAACGGGCGCGGTTTATGCGCAGCCGGCTGATCGGAGCTCGGTCGATTGGGTTGGGTATTGTTCATGTGATTCGATTTCGTCTCGTAAGAGGGCGAATGATCGCGCGGCGAAGCGCGCATAGCCATAGGGCAATAGTGTCGTTTCGTGACTCGTTCAGAGCCGCCTCGAGCCAATGCGTCGTCGCTGCGACCACTGTCCCGCTTCGAACAACGCGACGATCAGGATAGCCAAGGCAAGCGGCAGCAACAGGTAGAAGCCTCTGAATACGATCAGCGCGGCCAGCACATCAGCCGTGGGCAGCTCTGGCATTGCAGCGAGGAACGTTACTTCGAGCACCCCAAGACCGCCGGGCGCGTGTGACAGCAACGCCAGCGAGAAAGAGGCCAGAAATACGCCAAGTACGACCACGTAGCCGGGATTGCCTTCGTCCGGCAGAGCAAAATAGATGATCGCCGCAGCGCACGCGAGCTCGAGAGGCGCTGCAATGAGCTGCCGCCCGACGATAGGCAGGCGCGGGTAGGTGATGTGCCATTTGCCTACATGCATCGGCGGGAAGTGTCGCCAGGCACCGATCACATAGAGTCCGATAACACATAGCAGTGAAGTGCCTATCGCAATCGATAGCCATGGATCGACATCCACGAGCCTGTTGAGCAGTTCGGGTCTGAAAATCAACACGAAACCACTCGCCAGTAACGTCCCGAGGAAAAAGGTCAGTGAGCAGAATACGATCAGTACGCCGATTTCATGGGGTGTCAGTCCCTTGCTGCGATATGCGCGGTACCGCACCACCGCGCCGGAGAACACCGACGCACCGACATTATGCGCAAGGGCATAGGTCGTGAATGAGCAGAGTGTGATGAACCACCATGAGATGCGTTTACCGAGGTGCGCTATGGCGATCCGGTCGTACCACGCCAGCGCCACGTAAGCGCCCAGCGTTGCCAGCCCAGCCAGCACCCAGCTGCGCTGGCTGATCGCGTCGAGACTGTCGGTCAGTTCCGCCAGCGATAGATTACGGATTTCCTGATAGAGCAGATAGCCGGACAGGACTACCGCGGTGATACCTACAAGCGTCCAGGCGACATCGCTCCTCTTCATCATTACGTGGGCTCCTTGGCGACGGCTTATGCCTCGAAGCGAAGATTCGGACAATGGGTCATGCTGCGTCGCGGAATAATTCGGGCGGTCTTTTATCGGCAGCGGACCGGACGTTTTGTTCATTGTCCGGCTAAACGCCGTTGGTCACGGCACTCGTACCGCGCCTTGGGGCTACGCGCGGGGAAGCTCAACAGAGTTGCGCTCATGCCAGTTATTCCTCGCGAAAATCAGGCTTGGCAGCAGGTCCTTGGGGGCCAAACGTTCCGGATGCCGGCCTGACCTGAAAGCCTGCTGATCATCAGTAGGGCGGGTATGACCAGAGTTTAGCGATCCGCAGCGGCTGCTCGGCTCCTGGCCCAGTGCTCTATCAGCTCGCGTAGCTGGGACATTTCGACAGGTTTGGACATGTGCCCATCCATCCCGGCATCGCGGGCTCGCTCCCGGTGCTCACTGAGAATATGCGCGGTCAGCGCAACCACCGGCGTTCGCGGACGGGCCTCGAACGTTTCCCACGCCCGTAGCTGCGTAGTGGCCTCAAAGCCGTCCATCACCGGCATTTCACAGTCCATCAACACCAGGTCGTATGGATGCATCTTGATCAGTGCGAGCGCCTCTGCGCCATTGCTGGCGGTATCCGGTTTGAGGTTGAGCTTGCTGAGCATGCCGCGGATCACTTTGGTGGATATGCTGTTGTCTTCGGCGACCAGGATTCGGAAATCTTCTGGCACGGATAGAGGCTCGTTGGCTTGAGTCGCTGAGGACTGTGCGAGCGCGCTGGTGCGTCGGGCAAGCTCGTCTGCCAAGGTGGTTTTCAGCGTGTAACCGGCGACGGGTTTGGCCAGGATGCGTTTGATGCCGGCGTTGCGTGCAATGATCTTGCTTGGCGCACTGCTCATGCCCGTCAGCATGATCAGCAGGATGTCGTGATTGAGGCTGAAGTCTTCCTTGATTCTGCTCGCCAGCTGCATGCCCGTCATACCGGGCATGTCCTGATCGAGCAAAACCACGTCGAAATAGTCGCGTAAGTGCGCCTTGGTCCGCAGCAGCGCCAGCGCCTCTTTGCCTGAGGCCACCGCACTGACCTCCATGCCCCAGCTGCTGCACTGCTGGCCGAGGACCTTGCGGCAGGTATCGTTGTCATCCACTACCAGCAGCCGGGCGCCTTTGAGCTGGTTATCGAGATCGCTGGCGGGTTCGGCAATTTCAGCCGACAGTGGCAGACTCATCCATAGCGTGTTGCCGGCAATGCCCCCGGTCTGAATGCCGAATTCTCCATCCATCAGGTGAACCAGCTGCCGGGCGATAATCAGGCCAAGGCGGCCGCCAAGGCGGGTTGCGGCAAGAAAATCTCGGCTATCAAGCGCAGCGTTGAGCAGCGCGTCGCGCTCCTGTGTCTCCAGCGGACGGCCACTGTCCTGTACGGTTATGCGCAGACGGGGCTGTCCTTCGCGCTCATCCACCGCTGCGGTCAGTAGCACCTCGCCTTCTTCGGTTTGCCTGAAGGCATTCTCGAGCAGGTTGAGCAGCGCCTGGCGCAGGCGAGTCGGGTCGCCAGCCACCACGTGCGGCATCTGCGGTTGGACAAAGCTGATCAGCTCGACTCGTTGCTGTTCGGCCTTGGCGCGGAAAATACTGAGACAGTCTTCGATGAGGGCGTTGAGATCGAACTGCACATCGTCCAGCTCGATTTGTCCTGACTCCAGCTTGGAAATATCGAGGATTTCGTTGATCAGGTTGAGCAACTCATTACCGGAGCTGTGAATCGTCTGAACATAGTCACGTTGTTTGGCTGATAGCGAGGTGCTGAGCAGCAGCTCGCTCATGCCGAGCACTCCGTTCATCGGCGTACGAATCTCATGACTGATCTTTGCCAGGAAGTCTGCTTTGGTCCGCAGTTCGGCGCTATTAACGGCTTCCGCTGTATGTTGGTTGCGGCTGTCGGACTGAATCTGGCGCTGCCGCTCGAGCAGCGCAAAGCTGAGGATCAGCCCGGAACAGGTGGCTACGCTGAACATGATGCCGGTCAGCCAATCCGGGTCGAACTGATTGAAACCCAGCAGAACGGGCAGGACCAGAACGAAGCCGCCATCGAACAACAGCATGCCCGCGACCAGCAGCCGGGCGGGTTCGTAGCGCTGACGCCAGTGATGAATAGCCACGACGGTGACGCTGACGGCGGTAACTAGCACCAGGGCATATATCAACCAGCTGAACCAGAGCTGACCGGTGAACAGTATGGTGGCTGCAAGCGCGCTGACCAGGCCTGTTTCCAGCGCAAGTACTCCTGTCGCCCAAGGTATCTTGCGGTGATGGAAAAAACCGTAGGTGAAGGCCAGCAAGGAAATACAGGTCAGCAATGCCGCCAAATCGGCGATCAACGGCTGGCTATAGATCAGCTTGGGCGACCAGACCGCAAGCAGCCCCAGATTTGCGACTGCGCTGGTGAGCAGGGCACAGTGGAGCAGGGCAAGCCATACATGGCTGTAGCTCAAGGTGTAAGCGAAACGCAGCAGGTTGTAGATCGTCAGTAGTGCCAAGGCACCAAACAGGGCACCAAACAGGTAAGCCGGGCGCGCCAGCGCGACCAGTCCTGCCTCATCCACGGTACTGAACCAGGCCATGATCGGGTGTGAAGACTGCAGGCGGATATAGGCTTCGCGAGGCGTATCGTCATTGGGCAGCGAAAACAGATAGGCGCGGGTAGGCAGCGGACGCGACTCGAGTGGCCGGAGCTCGCCAGTCTCGATATGGCGTTCCAGCTGCCCATCCCGCAGCAGATAGAAATCGAGATACTGCACGCGTGGGGCAAAGATCCACAACCAGTTCGGGTCGGCGAGCGCGGGAAGGTTTACCTGTAGCCAGACGGCGTTTTCACTGGCTGGAGCGGCGTAAGCGCGTTTGTCGATCCGCTGGAACAGGCTGCGCTGGGCGACAACCTCATCAAGCGTGAGCAGACCGGATTGATCGACGAGCAATCGCCAGTTGGACTCTGTCGCCGGTATGGCTTCTGGCGATACAGGAAAGGGCGCAGCTTCCGGAGCGGCGCCTAATGCAGGCCATGCGACCAGCGCAGCCAGCAATAGACTGAAGGTAAAAGCAATGGCGACCCTGAGTCGACGCACGATTGAAGTCCCTTCATGTGTGTGACGGTGGATTATAACCACCGCACAGGCGCTCAGTAATGCGCGCAACGATCAATAAAAGCTGCCGCTGCGCGCATCGCTCCGATTTTGGCGCTTAGCTTTCGCCCTGCTCGCGCGCTATCGCACGATAGCCTATGTCATGGCGATAGAAATGCCCGTCCCATTCGATACGGGCAGCCAGCGCATAAGCATTTTGCTGGGCCGCGGAGACCGTTTCGCCAAGCGCCGTGGCGCAGAGAACACGACCGCCTGCGGTGGTCACCGCGCCGTCCGCCAATGCGGTACCGGCATGGAAGACCTTGCCATTCAACTGGGCGGCGGCATCCAGACCGCGGATTGCGGCACCTTTGCTGTAATGACCCGGATAGCCTCCCGCTGCCATCACCACGCCGAGGCTCGGACGCGAATCCCATTGCGCTTCGACCTTGTTCAGCGCTTTGGCCAAGGCTGCTTCGACCAGCAGTACCAGACTGGACTGCAGGCGCAACATGATCGGCTGGGTTTCCGGGTCGCCGAAGCGGCAATTGAACTCGATGACTTTCGGCGCACCGTTGCGGTCGATCATGAGGCCGGCGTAGAGAAAGCCGGTGTAAACGTTACCCTCGGCGGCCATGCCATTCACGGTCGGCCAGATAACTTCATCCATCACGCGCTGGTGGACGTCGGCAGTTACCACTGGCGCTGGGGAATAGGCGCCCATTCCTCCCGTGTTCGGGCCGGTGTCGCCGTCGCCGACGCGCTTGTGGTCCTGGCTGGTGGCCATTGGTAATACATTGGCGCCATCGACCATAACGATAAAGCTGGCTTCCTCACCCTCGAGAAACTCTTCTATCACCACCCGCGCGCCCGCATCGCCGAAAGCGTTACCGGAGAGCATGTCGCGCACGGCTTCTTCCGCTTCGGTCAGAGTCATGGCGACGATGACCCCCTTGCCGGCGGCCAGGCCGTCGGCCTTGATCACGATCGGCGCGCCTTTTTCTCGCAAATAAGCGAGTGCCGGTTCGACTTCGGTGAAGTTCTGATAATCGGCGGTCGGGATCTTGTGACGAGCGAGAAAGTCTTTAGTGAATGCCTTGGAGCCTTCCAGTTGGGCTGCCGCGGCCGTCGGACCGAAGCAGTCGAGCCCGCGCAAACGGAACAGGTCGACCACACCTTTGACCAGCGGCGCTTCGGGGCCGACGATTGTCAGCTGCACGTTCTGTTCGGCGAAGTCCGCCAGTTGCTCGATGGCCAGCACATCGATAGCGACGTTTTCACACTTTGCTTCAGTTGCCGTGCCTGCATTGCCGGGCGCGACGAACACTTTCTCTACGCGGGGATCCTGCGCGACCTTCCAGGCCAAGGCATGCTCGCGGCCGCCGCTGCCGATAATTAAAACCTTCATACTCGATTCTCTCGTCTGAGAGCTGGAAGCCGAAAGCTGAAAGTCGGAAGCAGCAGGGCTTCAGTCTTCCAGCTTCACCTTCGAGCCGTTAGTGCCTGAAATGGCGCATGCCTGTGAACACCATGGCGATGCCGGCTTCATCTGCTGCGGCAATCACTTCGGCGTCGCGCATGGACCCGCCAGGTTGAATGACTGCAGTGATGCCGGCTTTGGCGGCATTATCGATGCCGTCTCGGAACGGGAAGAACGCATCACTGGCCATCACTGCGCCGGGCACTGGCAAGCCGGCATGCTCGGCTTTGATCGCCGCGATACGCGCGGAGTTGACCCGGCTCATCTGGCCTGCGCCGACTCCGACGGTCTGCCGGTTCTTGGCGTAGACGATGGCGTTGGACTTGACGAACTTGGCCACCTTCCACGCGAAGATCAGGTCGTGGATTTCCTGTTCAGACGGGGCGCGCTGGGTGACGACCTTGAGGTCGGCTTCGCTGATCATGCCAATATCGCGGCTCTGAACCAGAAGCCCGCCGTTGACGCGCTTGAAGTCCCAGCCCGGCGCACGCTCGGCTGGCCACTGGCCGCATTCGAGCAAGCGTACGTTGGCTTTGCTTGCGACTACCTCACGCGCTTCTGCTGAAATGCTTGGCGCAATGATGACCTCGACGAACTGGCGATCAACGATGGCTTTCGCCGTCTCCCCGTCCAGTTCGCGGTTGAAGGCAATGATGCCGCCGAACGCGGACTCGCTGTCTGTGGCGTAGGCCAGTTCGTAAGCTTGGCGGATGCCGCCCTCGGCATCCGGGACCACGGCGACGCCGCACGGATTGGCGTGCTTGACGATGACACAGGCTGGCTTGACGAAGCTTTTTACGCATTCGAGAGCAGCGTCGGTATCGGCCACATTGTTGAAGGACAATTCCTTGCCCTGCAGTTGGCGCGCGGTAGCAACGCAGGCTTCGTCGGCGGTTTCCACGTAGAACGCCGCAATCTGGTGCGGGTTCTCGCCGTAGCGCATGTCCTGCGCCTTGACGAACTGGGTGGTGAAGGTGCGCGGCAACAGGCTGCGGCCTTCGGTGGAAAGTGTCTCGGCGCTCTGATCAACCGTGCCCAGGTAGTTAGCGATCATGCCGTCATAGGAGGCCGTGTGCTCGAAGGCTTTAAGCGCCAGGTCGAAGCGTTGCGCATACGTCAGGCCGCCGGCCTTCAAGTTTTCGATAACGCTGGTGTAGTCATCGGCGTTGACAACGATGGCGACGTCCTTGTGATTCTTCGCTGCGCTGCGGACCATGGTCGGGCCGCCGATGTCGATATTTTCGATAGCGTCCGGCAACGTGCAGCCAGGCTTGGCGACGGTGGCAGCGAACGGATACAGGTTGACCGCGACCAGGTCGATCGGATTGATGCCATGCTCGGTCATGACTTCGCCGTCCAGATCACGCCGACCGAGAATGCCGCCGTGTATCTTTGGGTGAAGCGTCTTGACCCGGCCGTCCATCATTTCTGGGAAACCGGTGTAGTCGGCCACTTCGAGCGCGGCGATTTCGTTTTCGCGCAGCAGCTTGAAGGTGCCGCCGGTCGAGAGAATTTCGACGCCCAGGGCAACGAGTTCGCGTGCGAATTCAATGACGCCTGTTTTGTCGGACACGCTGATCAGCGCGCGGCGGACGGGAAGGCGGGTGCTTTGGTCGGTCATAGACATTTCCTAGGAGCTACAGGCTGCGAGCGGCAACTCCTCGGGAAACGGCTCGCACCGTTCCATCGGAGCGCGCCGCTGATCAGAGAAGGTCGTACTGCTTGAGTTTCTTGCGCAGGGTGCCGCGGTTCAGACCCAACAGCTCCGAGGCCTTGGTCTGGTTGCCTTTGACGTAATTCATCACGGTTTCCAACAGAGGTGCCTCCACTTCAGAGAGCACCAGGTTGTAAACGTCGGTAACGTCCGCGCCTTCCAGGTGGGCGAAATAGTTATGCAACGCCTTTTCTACACTGCCTCGCAAGGTCTGGCCTGCTTCGCTGGGCGTGTTGAGGTGTTGCTTGAGGTTCACATTGTCGCTCACGGATGTTGTTCCAGTTAACAAGGTTTCGTTCAACAGCGTCATGCAGCCACCCCTTTTCCTTCCCCCGAATCAGGGCTTGTACGGCGCTCGGCGAAAAACCTCCGAACGCTGGCGCATTGCGCATCCCTGTCTTCCAAACCATTGAACCGACCGCGGTACTCCTGCGCGCCGGGCAGTGTTGCCAGATACCAGCTGACGTGCTTGCGGGCGATACGTACGCCCATCACATCGCCGTAGAACACATGCAGCGCCTCAAGGTGCTGCAGCAGAATGTCTTCGACCTCAACCAGCGTCGGCGGCGCCATTAACTCGCCTGTGGCGAGGTAGTGGTTGATCTCGCGAAATATCCAAGGCTTACCCTGGGCCGCACGGCCAATGAGCAATCCGTCCGCACCGGTCTTGTCGAGTACCAGGCGGGCCTTTTCTGGCGTGTCGATGTCCCCATTGGCAAACACGGGTATTGCGACGGCCTGCTTGATCGCTGCAACGGTCTCGTATTCCGCATTACCGGTGTAGAGGTCGGCACGCGTGCGACCATGTACGGCCAGTGCAGCGATTCCGGACTCTTCAGCAATTCTCGCTATGGAGAGCCCGTTCTTATTCTGCCTGTCCCAGCCGGTTCGGATCTTCAGCGTGACCGGCACATCAACCGCTCCGACCACCGCCTCAAGTATCTCCGATACCAGTTTTTCATCCTTCATCAGTGCTGAGCCGGCAGCCTTGTTGCACACCTTCTTGGCTGGGCAGCCCATGTTGATATCAATAATCTGCGCGCCCAGTTCGACATTTCGAGCGGCCGCTTCGGCCAGCATCTGTGAATCGCCCCCAGCGATCTGCACCGAGCGTGGCTCCGGGTCCCCCTCATGCAGCAAGCGCAGGCGCGACTTGCGGCTATTCCACAGGCGCACATCGCTGGTCACCATTTCCGACACCACCATGCCGGCGCCCAGACGTCGGCATAACTGGCGGAACGGTTGATCGGTCACGCCGGCCATGGGCGCGAGGATCAATCGATTCGGAAGGATGTAGGGGCCGATGCGTACCGCTGACATGAAGATTCCCTGCCTGGAGCCTGCTTGTTAGGTAGATCGGGACAGCAAAAAAGGGTGTGCATAATACCCGCTACGGATGACGGGTTAAAGGCTGTTCTGAACAAAATCTGAACAGCTCCGGACTTATAGCGAGCGGTAGCATGGCGCACTGAAACGGCGCGCGGTAAGCGCCGCTCGTCGTCTCGGGCACAGTGGACGTCAGTCAGGAGAGCGAAAGGCGAGGCTGTAATTCACCGCCTCTATGCCAGGATCCAAGATGTCCAGCGCAATGTGGATAGGAACCTGCGAGGGCATTTCCCGTTGTCCCGCGAGCTCTCCGGAAAGGTATTCGCCCGGCTTGAAGGTTCGTCGCGCCAGCGTGTTGCCCCGAATGTCATCGAAGCGCACTTCTAGCAGCGGGAAAGGTTGGGCAAATGACGCACGGTTGTAGATGATTGCATCGACCACCAGTGCTCCAGCGAAATCCGGGTGGCTGCGCACTACGAGATTGCTACTCTTGATCTGGCTGATATCGACCCGGGGCGGTAGTTTGCAGTCCAGCGCAGGGCAGATTTTCTCCAGCCAAGGGCGGTACTCGTCCTGTCGTGCCAGCTCGTCAAAGTTATAGATCACATACTGGGTCGCCAATCCCAGCAGCGCTATCAGATTCAACAAGCCCCAGCCCAGCCAGCGGCCCCAGGGGCGCCGGCGCGCCTGCCAAGCAAGTTGCAAGGGTTCATCGTCCAGGTCGAACAAACGCTCCTCGCGGTCTTGGCGTGTCGGGCGCGGCGATTCTCGCTCGGTACCGATCCTGTCTCGCGCTGCCAGCGTTGTTTGCCCATCGTCGCCGTCGGCGTCAGTAGTCAGATTGACTACCGGTTCGGCGCGTTCTGTAGCGTTCAGCTGCCCGATCACTGGATCACCAGGCGCCCCGAGCGGGCTGGGCGGGGCGGGATGTTCGACACTCACCGGAGTGAAGCGAATCTCTACGGTGTCATGGAGATGTTCGGCAATAGGTTCTGGTTGCGCTTCGAGTGGCTCGTTGCGCTTCTGCGGCTCTGAGTCCGTACTTAGCAGTTGCTCGGCCCACGCTTCGTCATCATCAGTCGAATGATCGGCGTGCGGGTGAAGTTGTTGCTCGCCGGGTTGCGGCTCCAGTTCCAGAAACTCGCGGGAAAGCTCCAGCTCCTGTCGCTCAAGTTTCGCCAGCTCTTCATCGAGGTCCAGGCTATCCAGGTCCAGATCGTCGTGGATCCAGAAAGTGTCGTCTTGACCCGCAGGTTTGCCCTGCGCTGCCCGCCCGTTCGATGCTTCGCTGGCCGGAATTAGGGCGGTGGCGTCCGTAGTCGCTTCCCTGCTGCCAGCTGTGTCTGCGTCCTGCAGGTAGCGGGCGGCATTGAAAAGCTCCATGCAGGCGCCGCAACGCACCACACCCTGGGCTGCGCCGAGCTGGGTGCGGCTGACGCGGAAGCTGGTCTGGCAATGGGGGCATTGGGTGACGAAGCTGGTCATGCGTTGGTCCGGCTTAAATGGCCGTAGTCTAGCGCATGCTCGCCTGGAAGCAGCAGTGGCGGACGGCCGAGTTGATTGCTGCGTCTAAGGCAATGCTTAGAATCGACGGATACCGGTGATACGGACCCAGCCGTCTTTTTCCGTCGTCGGGTCGAGCTCGAACTGGTTGGCATAGGCGGCACGCACCTCTTCAGCCTGCTCGGCCAATATCCCCGACAGGGCGAGACGGCCGCCGTGCTTGACCCTTTCGATAATGCGCGGCGCCAATGCCACCAGCGGGCCGGCAAGAATGTTGGCGACCACCACGTCAGCCTGACCCTCGGGTAGCTGCTCGGGCAGATACAGCGGGAAGCGTGCCGGGTCGATGCCGTTGCGCCCGGCATTGTCGCGTGATGCTTCAAGGGCCTGCACGTCGATGTCAGTTCCGACCGCTTGCTTCGCGCCCAGGAGCAGGGCAGCAATGGCTAGAATGCCCGAGCCGCAGCCGAAATCGAGTACATCCAGACCCTTTAACGACTGGGCATCAAGCCACTCCAGGCAAAGCGCCGTGGTTGGGTGAGTGCCGGTGCCAAAGGCCAGCCCGGGGTCGAGCAAAAGATTCACTGCATCCGGCTCCGGAGCAGCGTGCCAGCTCGGTACTATCCAGAGACGGCTGCCGAAACGCATCGGGTGAAAATTCTCCATCCAGCTGCGTTCCCAGTCCTGGTCTTCGATGCGCTCAAGCTGGTATTCAGGCAACTCCCCGCCGGTTAGCAACCGCAGGTGGGCCAGTAGGTTAGTTTCATCGGCATCGCCTTCAAACAATGCCAGCAGATGGGTATGTGACCACAGTGGCGTCGTATTGAGGTCGGGTTCGAATATGGGCTGGTCTTCGGCGTCCATGAACGTCACTGACACTGCGCCAACGCCCAGGAGCGCGTCTTCGAGGGCTTCTGCCTGTTCTGGGGAAATGGCAAGACGAAGTTGTAACCAGGGCATTTTGGCCTCTCGGAGCGAGCAACCGGAATAGCCGGTCGCAAAAGTCGGGATCTTACTGGAGCGTGTTGGAGGCTTCCATCTTGGCGATGCCAGAAACGACAAGGGCTGCCGTTTGGCAGCCCTTGCTGATGTCAGCACTGGATCAGTGCTTGTCCATTCCCAGCTTCTTTTCCAGATAATGGATGTTCACGCCGCCTTTGCAGAAGCCTTCATCGCGCACCAGATCCCTGTGCAGAGGGATGTTGGTCTTGATGCCGTCGACGACGATTTCGTCCAGGGCGTTGCGCATGCGTGCCATGGCTTCTTCACGAGTGGCGCCGTAGGTTATCAGCTTGCCTATCAGTGAATCGTAATTCGGCGGTACCGAATAGCCGCTGTAAAGGTGCGAATCGACCCGTACGCCAAAGCCGCCAGGCGCGTGGAAGTGCTTGACCTTGCCCGGGCTCGGCAGGAAGTTCGAAGGATCTTCGGCATTGATCCGACATTCCAGGGAATGGCCGCGAATGACCACATCGTCCTGTTTGATCGACAGCTTGTTGCCGGCTGCAATGCTGAGCATTTCCTTGACGATGTCGACGCCGGTCACCATCTCGGTGACCGGATGCTCTACCTGAACGCGGGTGTTCATCTCGATGAAGTAGAAGTGCCCATCTTCGTACAGGAACTCAAAGGTACCGGCGCCCCGGTAGCCGATCTCTACGCAGGCGTCAGTGCAGCGCTTGAGCACTTCGGCACGTGCTTTTTCATCAATGTAAGGCGCAGGCGCTTCTTCCAGGACCTTCTGGTGACGGCGCTGGAGCGAGCAGTCGCGATCGCCCAGGTGTACGGCGTTGCCTTGGCCATCGGAGAGCACCTGAACTTCCACGTGGCGTGGGTTGCCGAGGAACTTCTCGAGATAGACCATCGGGTTTCCGAACGCCGCGCCCGCTTCGGTGCGTGTCAGTTTGGCCGACTTGATGAGGTCTTCTTCATGGTGAACGACACGCATGCCGCGGCCGCCACCGCCACCAGCGGCCTTGATGATCACTGGGTAGCCCACTTCACGAGCGATGCGCAGCGCTTCGGCCTCGTCTTCCGGAAGCGGTCCGTCAGAGCCCGGTACCACAGGTACTCCGGCTTTGATCATTGCGTCCTTGGCCGAGACCTTGTCGCCCATCAGGCGAATGGTTTCGGCTTTCGGGCCGACAAAGGCAAAACCGGATTTTTCCACTTGCTCGGCGAAATCGGCGTTTTCGGCCAGAAAGCCATAGCCGGGATGAATTGCGGTAGCGCCGGTCACTTCCGCTGCGGCAATGATCGAGGGGATGTGCAGGTAGGAGTTGGTCGCGAGGGCCGGGCCGATGCAGACGGACTCGTCGGCCAAGGCCAGGTGCATCAGCTCCCTATCGGCGGTGGAATGAACCGCGACGGTCTTGATCCCCAGCTCTTTGCAGGCTCGCAAAATCCGCAGGGCGATTTCACCGCGGTTGGCGATTAGTACTTTTTCCAACATCGCTGGCTCTCCGCGGTTCAAACGATGGTGAACAGCGGCTGGTCGTATTCGACCGGCTGACCATTCTCCACCAGGATGGATTCGATGGTGCCGCTGGTTTCGGCCTCGATGTGGTTCATCATCTTCATCGCTTCGACGATGCAGAGAATGTCGCCTTTCTTAACGCTCTGGCCGACTTCAACGAAGTTGGCCGACTCCGGCGAGGAGGCGCGGTAGAAGGTGCCGACCATCGGTGAGCGGACTACAGTGCCATTGAGTTTCGATTGTGCCGGCGCGGCATCGGCGGCTGGTGCGGCGGCCGGAGCGGCTGCGGGGGCCGGCATTGGTGCTTGCGCATAATAAGGCTGCTGCATTGCAACCTGCTTGCTATGACGGCTGATGCGAACGGACTCTTCGCCTTCGTGAATTTCCAGTTCGTCGATACCAGACTCTTCCAGCAGCTCGATCAGTTTCTTGACTTTGCGAATATCCATGAAGCAGTGACTCCCAGGTAAGTTCAAAGGGCATTGCTGCTCGCTTCTTCGAGGCCGTCGCGTGTTGCGCGCGGTCCTGTCAGGAAGCAGCGAGTTGTTCCAGGGCGGCCTCCAATGCCAGGCGGTAGCCGCTGGCGCCAAGACCGCAGATCACCCCTACCGCGACATCCGAGAAATAAGAGTGATGGCGGAAAGGTTCACGCTTGTGCACGTTTGACAGGTGCACTTCGATGAATGGGATGCTCACCGCCAGCAGCGCGTCACGTAGCGCAACGCTGGTGTGCGTAAAGGCGGCGGGATTGATCAGGATGAAGTCCACGCCTTCGCTGCGTGCGGCATGGATGCGCTCGATCAGCTCGTACTCGGCATTGGACTGTAGATGCAGCAGATGGTGGCCGGCATCACGGGCTCGCTGCTCCAGATCCTGGTTGATCTGCGCCAGCGTCGTGGCGCCATAGACGCCGGGTTCACGGGTGCCAAGCATATTCAGATTCGGGCCGTGGAGGACCAGAAACGTCGCCATGAGTATTCCTTGTTGTTCTGTCCAGATGGGCGCTTGAGCGAGCGCCCATCGGTGAGGGGAAAAACTATGCACGAAGCGAGGGCTGACTGTCCAGTCATGTGTTGATCGGCGTAAATGCCGACATTATGGCTGGAGATTGCTGCAGGGACTGTCTACAGAGAGGCTTCGGCGCGGTCCAGTCGTTCCATGAACTGACCGGCATCGATTTCGCCGACGACCCTTGCGTCGGTCAGCTCCTTGCCGGTGCGATCAAAGAACAGAACCGCTGGCGGGCCGAAGAGCTTATAGCGGTCGAGCAATGCCCGCTGCTCCGGGTTGCTGTCGGTAATGTCGAAGCGAACCAGACGGTAGTCTGCAAGACGTGGCGCAATCTCTGGAGCGGCGAACACTTCGCGCTCGATGACTTTGCAGCTGATACACCAGTCAGCGTACCAATCGAGCATCAGCGGTTGGCCTGCTGCCTGCGCCGCGCTGAGTTGGGCGTCGAGTTGAGTCGGGGTAGTCACTGTGCGCCAGGCTTCTGTTTCGCTGGTGGAGCCACCGGCGGCAACTGAGGTGGAGCGAGGCAGCGGTCGCAGCGGATCGGAGTTCCCCTGCAGCGCACCGACCCAGGCCGCCAGGGCATAGACCAGCAGCACCAGGCCCAGCAGCTGTGCGAGTTTCTGTCGGGGTGTCTTGAGACCAAATTCCAGCGTGCCTAGGAACAGTGCCGTGCCGGCAGCCAGCAAGCCCCAGAGCGCCAGCGCTAGCGGGCCTGGCAAGACTCGCTCGAGCATCCACACGGCAACCGCCAAGAGCATCACACCAAAGACGTTGCGTACCGTGACCATCCATGGGCCGCTCTTTGGAAGTAGGGCGCCGCCGCCAATGGCGAACAGAATCAGTGGCGTGCCCATTCCTAAGCCAAGGGCGAACAGCTTGAGGCCGCCACCCAGCGCATCGCCACTGGCGCTGATATACAGCAAGGCGCCCGCAAGCGGTGCCGACACGCATGGCGAAACCAGCAGACTGGAAACCGTTCCGAGCACCGCGGCACCGAGGAATGAACCGCCTCTGGCATTGCCCGCAATGCGCTCGAGGCGGTGACCCATCGCTTGCGGCAAACGTAACTCGAACAGTCCGAACATGGCTAAGGCAAAGGCGACGAAAAACAGCGCGAACGGCACCAGAATCCAGGGCGACTGCAAGCGGGCCTGCAGATTCAGTTCAGCTCCGAACATGCCCATCAGCGCGCCAAGCACGGCGAAGCCGGCCGCCATTGGCAGGACGTACGCGAGCGACAGACCAAAGCTGCGCATTCCTCCGATCTGCCCGCGCAAAACTACACCGGAAAGGATCGGCAACATGGGCAACACGCAGGGCGTGAACGTCAGCCCCAGTCCTGCGAGAAAGAACAACGCCACCGAGCGCCAGGACAGCTCGGCAGTGGTCTCAGTTGCAATGCTTGTATCCGTCGCTGCAGATGCGGCCTTCGGCGTGCCGCCAATATCGATGGACTCGGTCTCCGGCGGATAGCACAAACCCTTGTCTGCACAGCCTTGATAGGTCACCAGTAAGGAAAAGGGCTGGTTCTGCGGGTTGCGGATTGGTAGTTCGACGTCGAGTACGCCGTAATAGACTTCGACTTCGCCGAAGTAGTCGTCGGTCTTTTGCTCTCCCGCGGGCAGGTTCGCTTCGCCGATAACAACGCCGGGCGTATTGGTCTTGAATTTGAACTGGTGGCGGTAGAGGTAATAGCCCTCCGCTGCGACGAAGCGCAGCTTGACCTGTTCCGGCGATGAATCGACCAGGTTCAGGCGAAACGCTTCGCGTACCGGCAGGAAGTCAGCACTGTTGTTGAGCCCCCCAAGCGTCGAGCTGGGGCGGCTGTCGAACAGGCCGGCAACAGCGGGGAGGGCGAACAACAGGATCAGTAGACTCAGCAAACGGCGCATGGTCATCTCACGGGAAGCAGTGGCCGCATGATACCCAACGCGGCCAATCGTCGCTCGTACGCAACGTCGCACTAGCGCACGTTCTGTAACCAGATGGTGCCGTTTTGCTCGACGTACGGCAGTGCCTGCAGTGCTTGTCCAGCGCAGGGGCCAGCGACGCATTCGCCGCTATCGATAAGAAACAGCGCGCCGTGGGTCGCGCATTGGATGAGGCTGCCGCTGCTGTCAAGAAACTGGTCTGGCAGCCACTCCAGCGGGATTCCGCGATGTGGGCAACGGTTCTTGTAGACATATAGCGTCCCATCCTTGCGAATCGTCAGCAGGCGCTGTCCTTCTCGTTCGAAACCCTTGCTTTGCCCCTCCATCACGTCTGTGGTCTCGCACAATCGAATCATCGGGTCCTCCTTGTTTGCGAAGGATTATCACCCAATCGGCAGCGACAGGGTTGGCGAACAGCTGATAGCGCTGGCGGAGTGAGTGGCTGGCTTTTATCCTTCGGCTCGAACCTCAACTGGCGAAACTTTTGATGAGCCCAGTGCTATCCGCACGCCCTTTGTTTCTTTCGCTGGGCCTCGTGTGGCTGATCGCTTTCTGGTTGTCGCTAGCGCTTGGGCCGGTCCATCTGCCGCTGGTCGACATCCTGCAAGCTCTATTGCAGTTGTTTGGCTTATCGACGGGAGATGAGGGTGCCGACCAGGCTGTGCTGATCCTAGGGCAGATCAGATTGCCACGCGCCTTGCTTGGCTTGAGCGTGGGCGCGGTGCTGGCGTTGTCCGGCGTCGCCATGCAGGGTTTATTTCGTAATCCACTGGCCGACCCGGGGTTGGTCGGTGTTTCCAGCGGTGCCGCACTAGGCGCCGCCGCCACCATCGTCGGGGGTGAGCTGGTCGGCGGGATCTCCCCCTTGCTGGAGCCGTATCTGTTGTCGGTCAGCGCATTTCTCGGTGGCCTAGGTGTCACTTGGATGGTCTATCGCCTTGGTCGGCGGGATGGGCGTACCCATGTCGCGACGATGCTGCTCGCCGGTATTGCGCTGACTGCTCTGGCGGGCGCAGTGATTGGGCTTTTCACCTATGTAGCTGACGACAATGCGTTACGTACCTTGACCTTCTGGAATCTGGGCAGCCTTAACGGCGCAAGCTACGCACGGCTCTGGCCACTCTTGCTGGTGACAGTGGTCGTGGCATTCTGGCTACCTCGCCGGGCGCGGGCGCTAAACGCTCTTTTGTTGGGTGAGTCGGAGGCGCGTCATCTGGGCTTTGATGTCGAGCGCCTCAAGCGCGACCTGGTGTTCTGCACGGCACTCAGCGTCGGCGCTGCGGTAGCGGCGGCAGGAATGATCGGGTTTGTTGGTTTGGTGATTCCCCATCTTGTCAGGCTGCTGATTGGCTCCGACCACCGATTGCTGTTACCGGCTTCGGCGTTGGCAGGGGGCAGTCTGCTGCTCCTTGCCGATCTTCTTGCTCGGCTTATGCTGGCGCCTGCGGAGCTGCCGATCGGGATTGTCACTGCGCTGCTGGGTGCGCCTTTCTTTCTCTATCTGCTATTGCGGCAGCCTCACTGATGCTCAGTTTGCAGGGGGGCTGCGTTCGGCGAGGGGCGTCCAAGGTTCTTGGTGACGTTGACGTCAGGCTTAAACCGGGTGAGGTCCTAGGGGTGCTGGGGCCAAACGGCGCAGGTAAAAGCACTTTGGTTGGCGCTTTGAGTGGAGAACTGCCTCTCAACGCTGGCGAGGTGCTGCTGCATCAGAAGCCTTTGCACGACTGGCAAGGCCCCGAGCGCGCCCGTTGCCTGGCAGTACTGCCGCAGAGCTCAACCTTGAGTTTTGGTTTTCGTGTCGATGAAGTGGTTGGCTTGGGGCGTTTACCCCATGACACGGGTTTTGACGCCGACCGGACGATCGTGGCGGCTGCGCTTCGTGCGGCAGATGCGCAGCATCTGTCGCAGCGGAGCTACTTGTCACTGTCCGGAGGCGAGCAGCAGCGCGTGCACCTCGCTCGGGTGTTCGCCCAGCTCTGGCCTGGGCGTACCGGGCAGGTACTGTTGCTTGACGAGCCTACAGCCATGCTCGATCCGCAGCATCAGCACAGCACCTTGCACGCGATTCGCCAGTTTGCCGAGCTGGGCGGCGCGGTACTGGTTATCCTGCATGATCTCAATCTTGCGGCGCGCTACTGCGATCGCTTGTTGTTGATGGCTGACGGACATGTGCAGCTGAGCGGTACGCCCGAGCAGGTGTTGCAGGCCGACCCGCTGAAGTCGGTGTTCGGTCTCGATGTGCTGATCCAGCGACACCCGGAACGAGGCCATCCGCTAGTTATTGCCCGCTGAGGATTACCCCATGCGATTGCTATTGCCCTTCGTCATGCTTCTGCTCACTGCCTGCCAATCGCAGCCGCTCTTGCCGACCTGGCAAAGCCCGGAGGGGCGTGAGCATCCCGATCTGGGACGGATTGTCGATTTGCGAAGCGGCGAGCATATCTCGCCGATACGGTTGATTGACGAGCTGGCCAAGGTCGATCAGGTCCTGGTTGGAGAGCGACATGACAACCCGGACCATCATGCCCTGCAGCTCTGGCTTCTTCAGGCATTGGCGCAGCACCGGACGCAGGGCAGCCTGTTGCTGGAAATGCTGAATCCGGATCAGCAGGATGATGTGGCGCAGGTGCAGGCGTTGATTGAGCGCGGGGAATGGCCGACGGATCTGGCGGCTGCGCTGGACTGGCAAAACGGCTGGGAATGGAAGCAGTACGCGCCGGTGGTCAGGCATGCGTTGGCGCAGCCGTATCCGTTGATGTCGGCCAATCTCGACAGAGCGGAGATCATGCGGGTCTATCGCCGTATACCCACGCTGACCGGTGCGCCCGCTGACAATGAGGTGCAGCGGACCTTGCTTGAGCAGATTCGAATTTCACATTGCGACATGCTGCCCGAGACGCAGCTGCCTGCCATGCTGGCGGTGCAGCAGCAGCGCGACCAGCGAATGGCTGACCAGCTGGATGCTGCGCCGAAGCCGGCGATGTTGTTGGCCGGTGCTTTTCACGTCCGGCGAGATCTCGGCGTGCCGCTGCATCTTGAGAGCCATGACGGTCGAGTGACCACCCGTGTACTGATACTTGCGGAGGTGGAAGATGTGGTTCGCGCCGGTCAGGCAGATTTCGTCTGGTATACCCCCGCCCAGCCGCAGCAGGACCATTGTGCCGGACTTCGGAAAGCGACCGAGTAGTTGGCATAACGCTTACGCGGAGCCAATGTTTTTGCGCGGACAAAAAAAGACCCGGCAAGAGCCGGGTCAAAACCGTGATTAGCCTGATGAGGAGATAACCTGAAAGTCCGACTGCCCGTTCTTTCAGCTTACCGGCTGATCTCGCGACCAGTGGTGCTAATAATAACAATTCTCATTCGTTGGTCAATAGGAGAATTCAATTAAATTTTCTCGGCTTTCGTCGGGGTCTCTTGGCGCTAGGCAGAAAGGGGCATGCGCAGCTGGGTGACCTCTTTATTCAGCAAGTCGATGCGCCTGGCCATGCTTTCTATCAGGCTGTGAGCAATCTTGGGGTTGCTCTGCATCAAGCCGAGAAACTGATCCTTGGGAATAAGCATGACGGTACAGGCGGCGGTGGCGACGACGGTCGCGCTGCGCTTCTCTTGAGTGAAGACGGCCATCGCCCCGAAAATCTCGTCACGCTGCACGTCGCCAACCTTCTGGCCATCTACAAAAGCCTCGGCGTGGCCATCGATGATGATGAACACGTTGTCCGCATCGTCCCCCTGGCGAATCAACTCGTCGCCCTCGGCAAAATGCTGGAAACCGGTTGTGGGGTGAATCTCGGGTTGCTTAAGGCGCGCCAATGCATCTGACAACAGCGCCGTCTGCCCAATCAGGTACTGGGTATAGAGTTCCTGACGACGCTGGTCGGTATGAATGTGGCGAAACACCTCGCTGCGCGAATAGGGAATCAGGCGAATCGCTTCCTCGCTGCGGTAACGACAAAGCGGCAGTTCCATTCCTTGACGCAGCCCAAGCAGGTCGCCTTCCTGCATGTAAAACAGCGGTCTTTCATCGACCAGTGCATGCAGCAGCCCGCTGTCGATGATGAACAGGTGCTGCTCGGGTAGATCCTGCGCCAGGTCGTCGGAACCCTTGATCTCGATAGTAGGTGCCGAAGGGGCGAGACCTTCGAGCAGTTGCGCGGGGATCCCCTGCAAACGGTTGATCAGTTGATCGGCATAGGCCGGTTGTTCCCCGAGTAGATACATGTCGGCAGTCCTTGGACAAGCGGGCTCACTGAGTTGGAGCGATGCGCGCGCTCACCATAAGGCCGCGCCGGACGAGAGTAAATCTTGTCCGGCGAGCATTGTGAGCTAGCTCTTGTCTCGGTAATCGTGCCGGGCCAGGTGCTGGTTCAGCTCGGTCTTCAGGGTGTCCGGCAGTTCCTTCCAGTTGACGTCACGCAATGCGCCTTCGATGGCGTATAGCAGCACTCTTGATGCGCTGAAGCCTCTGGATTTGACCGCATGGTAAGCGCTGACCGCGCCGAGCCGACGCAGATCATCGGCCGTGTGGATGCCTGAGGCGTGCAGCCACTGCGCGGATGTTTTGCCGAGATTCCTCAAGGTCAACAGCTCGTCGTGCATGATTGCTCCTATCGGCCTGGGTAGCCGGCGAGGAAATGAAGCGGCCAGCGAACCCGGCGTACGCGTTCTGGGTTCCCCCACAGGCGCTTGAACTTAGATTCCAGTTCAGTGACTGGGTCTTGGTCGTGGGTCTGCTGCCACCGCTTCACTGCCGACCAAGTACGCAGATAGCCCAGTAGCTGTGGCAGGCTCCAGTGGATTTCGATGGCGAATGCCGGAGGTTGAAAGGTTTCGAATGGCACCTGAATGTCTCGGTAGCCGGCATCGACGCTGGCGCGTCCCTGGGGCCAGTAACCGCTAAGCGTATCGCTATGCAGCTGCCCGATCAGCGCATCCAGCGACGGTTCGATATGAAGCAAGCTGTAGCACCAGGCGCAGAACAGACCGTCTGCTGACAGCACCCGCTTTGCTTCGGCAAAGAAGGCAGGCGTAGCGAACCAGTGCAAAGCTTGTGCGATCACCATCAGGTCGGCCACACCATCGTGCAGCGGTAGGCGATCGGCCTGCGCAGCAAATCGCTCCGCAGATCGCCAGTCGGCAGTGCCGGTCAGTTGCTCAATGCTGGCGTCGCATGCCACCACTCGGTCGAAATGGCTCGCTAGTGCGCGCGCGGCCTGACCCGTGCCCGACGCAACGTCAATCGCGCAGCGGGGCGTCGAGCACTGTTCGGCGAGCCAATTGAACAGACTGTTGGGATACGCTGGGCGGAACCGCGCGTAATCGTCAGGACGAACTGAAAAGAGCTGGACGCTGTCACCCATGGCAACGGTCCAGCGGCATCATAGGCAGAACACTGTGAGACATGGCCGACTTCCGCTGACAGACCTGTACAAGTATAGAAGCACCGCCGGGTTCTGCCCTCAGCGGTGCCTGGATGACACTTTTCTGTACAGATGTCAGTCAGCCCGGTTGTCAGAGGCCCGGCAGGCGCTGACGAATATCACTGACCAAGGCGTCGAGGCTTCCCGCCTCGGGTGTGCTGATCTGCCGGTTAAGCAATTGCTCGCTCTCGCTCAGCGGCTCGCGAGAAGACTGTTGTGCTTTGATCACAGCCAGTGTGGCATCGGACGGATCGCCACCCTCAGCCTGGCGCTGGGTGAGCCACTGTTCGATGACTGCGTCAGGCGCCTCGCAGCTGAGAATCATAAAGGGCACACCGGTCGACTCTGCGACCTGCCAGGCGGCTTGGCGATACTGATGTCTGAGATAGGTGGCGTCGATCACCACCGAGAAACCTGCGCTAAGCGCGTTCTCAGCCAGCGAGTGCAGTAGCTGATAGGTCGCATCGCCGGCCTCGGCATCGTAAATTCCGGCGTTTAGCTCAGAAGCCTGTGACTCTGGCTGCTGGCCATAGAGTCGTTTGCGTTCAACATCCGAACGAATCCTGATCGCTCCCAGAGCCTCGACCAGGCGCAGCGCAACCTGGCTCTTGCCGACCGCCGATACGCCGTGGGTGATGGCAAGGAAGCGGGATGGAATGGCGCTGTAGCTTTCGGCCAGATTCGCGTAGCTGCGATACTGGCGCAGGACGATCCGGCGCTGAACAGCGTCTTCTTCCTGATGCAATCGGAACAGGCTGACCTTGGCCCGAACAAGCGCGCGATACGCCTTATAGAGGTTGAGCAACTGCAGCGCGGCATAGTCTCCGGTGCGTTCCAGCCAGCCGTTGATAAAGCGCCGTGCCTGACACTTCAAACCACGATCTTCCAGGTCCATCGCCAGAAAAGCTGCGTCGGAAGCGATGTCGATCAGGCGAAATGGCTCGTTGAATTCGATGCAGTCGAACAGCACTACCTTGTCTTCGATGATCGTAGCGTTGCCCAGATGCAGATCGCCGTGGCATTCGCGGATGAAGCCTTGCTGGCTGCGCTGCTCGAGCAAGGGCTGCAGGCGGGCGATGCTGGTTTCGGTCCAGTCCAGCAGGGCGTCGAGTTGCTGCAGGTCTGCTTGTTCGGTGAGCAACGGACGAATCTGTTCGAAGTTCTGCCGCATCGGCGCGACGATCCCCTCGGCGCTGTTCAGCGCATGATCCGCAGCCACCTGAGGGATGCTCAGGTGGAACTCGGCGATTTGCTTGGCGAGGGCGTCGATGTGATTGTCCGTCAGCTCACCCCGGGCCTGTACCTCTGCCATCAGTTGCGTTTGTGGAAACTCGCGCATCTGCAACAGGTATTCGATTGGCTCCCCC
>CERD01230842.1_pt1 | contig 30905 bp, 28 predicted proteins | sample 530931 | NCBI WGS metagenome assembly CERD01 (sample SAMEA2621101, study PRJEB7988) | marine metagenome | isolation source: saline water (ENVO:00002010), including
TAGATAAAATGGGGTGATCCGGGTCTATATTGATCGCTTACATTTTTAAGGTCTTTGAGTACAAACCTCAGACAATCTTCCACGGCATATACGGATTTAGGGTATGGAAATCGGCGATTAGGAATTATTTGCTTGAGTACACCTGCACCATATTCACTTGCACTGTGTGATACCATATTCCAAATTGTCGCGGGACTCTTAGTACCCATCGAGTCTTTAAACTCCAGAATCAACGCCCCTTCGCTATCTCTTCCTAAATCTATAACTTCACCATTGGATAGCATCTCTCGTATACCTTTTTGAAGGTAATAAATTGGCCGTTCACCTGTTTTTGGATTTCTCTTACCAAATTTTGCATGGCCAAGCTTCAGATATTCTTCAAACGAATCTCGACTAAGTCTCCACATTAGCTCTTGCCCTGATTTATCAATAGGCCAAATGGCAATAGTTCCTTCTGGAGGGATGATTGAGCTGACGTCGGTTTCTCGTGATGGCGCAGGGCCAGTTGAATGAAATTCGCCAGTATCCTTATCAATGAATACAGGATAAAACATAGAAGGGATTCGTTCTCTTCTGCTCCCTTCACCATTGCGAATCATACCTGCCCAACGAACTTTTCTCTTTTTCGATTTTTCAACTCTGAGCATATCGGAAGACCAAGGAGTTACCCCTGCATTTCCAAAAAATACAAAAAAGATATATTCATCAACCCGACTAAACCTGGCAGAACGAGCAGATCCTTTAGGATTGATTACACTACTGACCATTTGGATTGAAGCCTCAGGAAAAGATTGCTCTAACAATAACCCCAATCTTAAGTATTCCTTTTCATCTATCGTTGCAATTAGTACGGAGTTTTCAGGGTTAAGCAGCTCCTTCGCTATTTTCAGTCTTCTCTCTATGAACGCAAGCCATTTTGAGTGTCGATACAGGTCTTCGCTTTCTACATAGTCGTTGTTGTATTTCCAATCTCTAGCACCTGTATTGTATGGAGGATCGATATATATTGCGTCAACCTTTCCTCTATGGGTGTATGTGAGTGCCTTTAGTGCATGGAAGTTCTCACCATTAATCACAGAATGAAATGGCTTGTCTTCTCCACGCTCTACTTTTCCAGTACTGATTAGGCCGGGATAAATTTTGTCTCTAAATTCAGCTACAACCACCAGATCTTCAACAAGCACTTCTTGAAGTTCAGGTTCGGCAGCATAAAGCTCTAACAAGCTAGCGAGCCACTTTCCAGAATCTTTGCGGATACTTTTGACTTGCCAGAGGCGCTGATCACCTTTTTTTGTTTCGCCTCTTGGAGGAAGAATACGAACTTTATCCCCTTTGCGGACTTGACGATTTGGTAGCTCAACAGTTTCGGGACGATGGCGTTCAAAATTCAAACCGAAAGAGCGTCGAGAAGATAAAGCCTTAAACTCCCTTTCTAAGTCTTCCCCCATTTGAGGATCTTTGGCTTTCGCTTGTGCAATTAAATCAGTAAGACGTGACATGTTTTCTCCTTTTTATCATCACGTTACCTCTAGGGTAATTAGAAAAGTTATAACTGGCACAAGAGACGAAACGACGGTGCCAAAATTTACAATAGAATACCTTTTTTTAAGAGCCCTAGCTATCAGGTTGCAAGTCTACGGGCTAGGGCAGAGAGTGCCTTTTCCGGAGACATAGTAGAACTTCTTTTCGGCACTCATCTACCTCCCACCTATCTCCAGTTAAGATTTTATTGGTTAGACAGAGCTTTTCAGCACTGTCTAATCAGCATCGCCTTAAGCGTTTCATTTAGCATCAAGCCATTATGGCTTAAACCTGTGGGCTACCAATGAAACGTGTAATCATTACCATCCTAATATGTCTCTTTGCATCCATCCCTACTGCAAATGCTGATTTGAAAGACGCATTTGATGTTTATACATCAACGCCAGTTTCCACCTACAACTCCAAAAAAATGCAGGGCATTGTTGGCGCGTCATTCCATGCGAGAAATAAAGACCTGTACGACCGAGATGTATTTGCACTCCAAGCACCAAGCTGGGGAGGTGGTTGCGGAGGTATTGATATTTTTGCAGGTTCCTTTTCCGTAATCACCAAAGATGAATTAGTACAAATGGCCCGGGGTATCGCACAGGGTGCCCCTGGCTATTTTTTCCAATTAGCCATTGATTCAGTTTGTCCCTTGTGCGGTGCAAATATGAAAGAGCTAGTGAAAAGGTTGAATAAGTACAACGAGATGTTTACTGACTCCTGCAACCGCTTTTGGGATATGGTGTCAGACAAATCCGGCATCAATGATTTTGCCTCAGAAGTACAGGCTTCAATGAACGAAGCCGTTGCAAATAACCAGACCCTAGCCGGACTTCGGGCTGACTACGGGGACTGGATGGCAAATAGGTCGGAAGCTAGCGCCACTGATCCAACGTTACCACAAGGAACTACGACAGCTGAGGTTGCGGACGTACTAAATGGAAATGCGATATTTATACTATTTGATGGCCAGAATTACACGGACAATCTTTCTCTTGGAATAGAGCCCCATGAACTTTTCATGTCGTTAATCGGCACAGCAATTATTAATGTTGAAAATACTTCCGGGACCACTGATATTGAAAAAGACGTTGCAAAAGGAACTGTAGATTTTGGGAAAATGATGTACGGGGACGATACAACGTTTTCCCCTGGTACGGTTCCATCTGTCACCCTCAAGCTTACTAAGTGTCAATCCACAGATCCCGAATGCCTGGAACCAATTGAAGACAACATCACCTGGGAGCCTTTAATCCCTAAATATATGGCTCTCATTTCGAAAGAAGCTGCTAGCCAGCCAGATAGGGGGCTTCTTCAAAATATCAATGCCAGGGACAATGTTACTGATGAGCAGAAGAAATTTATGATGACTTATAAATTTAACTACATTGACTGGGCAACTAAGTGCTATTTCAATGCTGCCGACGCGGTCGCAGAGCTTGTCGCTCGCCAAGCCGCATTCCAGAGCTTGGAGCAAGTGCTTATTCAACTAACTAACGATGTTCGTCTCAGCATTATTAGAAACCCACTTTCCAAAGACAGTAAATTTACTCCACAGGACATTTATGACCTGATTGAAACTGCAAATCAGAAATTTAAAACATTGAAGCAACAGTCAGATGAGAGAGTTCGAGAATTAACACAGACACTCGAAATTCAGCGCTCTATTTCTAAGTGTTCAATATAGCCCGGAGGCGTCATGGAAATACCAGTATTTGTCCTTGGTGACATAGACTTCACCTACCGCATCCTGATTGCTATACAGATGCTTTACAGCGGCATGGCCATGCATTTAATGGCAGGCGTATTGCTCATTTTATATGTCCTGTGGTGTTGGGTTAAGTGGATGCTGAATCCGCAAAATACCCCGTATCCAATGCGAGAGTTTGTTTACGGGATAATCTTCTACATGATATTTGGTGGTCTAGACTATATAAGTCCTCGACTGGATGTAAGGTTAGAAACTGATACATATCAGAATAGACCCTACCAAGCATACGTGGTTACTGATGTACCAGTGATAGCTGCTGTGCCAGCATATATTACCACCTCGTTATTTAGTGGCCTTCGAGATACGTTAGCAACCCTTCTATATATCCCTGGCCAACATACCGACGATCAATATCCTGGCATGACGAATGGATTAGACCCTTTATCCGTACTCTTAAGAATAAATGATTTGTCTAATCAGGTCAGTTTGAGCCCTTACCTTGAGAAAACCATCTACGAGTACATGATAAACTGCTATGTACCTTATCAAAGCATGACCGGTTCACCTACTTCCCCAGATATTGAGGCCTTAATGAATAAGCCGGTTCACCAGGTCTGGTCTGCTGCTACGGTGCCAGTAAATTGGCTATTTACCAATGTTTATGACACCGCAAATCCATCTGGAATTAATGATTCATGTGACGACATTCACGCTTATGTCACTAGTACGATCAGCTCGAATTTCGTTCCCGATATTACGGATTATTTGAATAATAAGAATATTTCTAGCAACGATCTTAACAGTGCTTCGAACTTAATATACATGTCTCTTACTGGCTCAACTACTCCAGGGCCATACGACTTCGTCGCCGGTAAATTTATCAGCACCTACATGAATCAAGGACTAATTGATGGTACTGCTGGTATGTGGGGCAATAAAATGATGTTTGAAGCCTCGCAAAAGCGGATATTTGAAAGAGCAGGAGAGGCCAACCTGTTTGTGCAAACAATGGTACCCGTCATCACTGCTATAGAAGCGTTCAGTTTCTTCATTGCTCCCTTGTTAATGTTACTCACTGTGTTGGGGGGCATGGGTATTTCATACATTGGAAAATATCTGGTGCTGGTCATATTTATAAACCTATGGGGGTTTGTAAAAATATTCACCGACTTCTTTATGCTCCTGTCTGTATACAAGGCTTTTAATGCTGATCTGACAACGAATAGTGCTTTACAGCCATTTTCTTTAAACAATCAGTACCACTCATTTTTAGAGATTGAAAACCTGTTATCTACCGCCTCTACACTAACAACAGCTATCCCTATATTCGCGACTTTTTTACTTTTCGGGGGGGTGCATTCCATTATGGGAATATTAGGGAAGATGACTGGTGGTTCTGTGGATGCATCAAATATCTCCCCTACCATGGGTTCGACCATGAATGGGGGCACGATGCAGATGGGTGATAGAGGAGCCGAAATGGTTCTTTCTACAGGAACATTGTTGAAAACTCATGAGGTTGGCACTTCCGCATTCTATGGTACAGAAGCAGTAAACAGTCAGATATCAAGCGCTGCCAATGATGTATATTCTTCCGCGCTCAGTAATGTACGCAGTCAGCAGACTTCACTGGGTAATAGTCTCAATTCGTTATTCCAAACTGCAAGTTCCGGGTCGACTGTGGTAAGTGGTGGCCAAACGGATAATTACACTCTGTCTGCTGGAGTGAACAAAGCGAATCAGGTCGCGGAAGGAATTTCGGTTTCCGGAGGGCAAGGTCGATCTGAATCCGCGCAAGGTATGTCAAGACTTGCAGCTTCTGCAGCGTTACAACTTCGCTCAGGCGGCGGAGGAAAAACCGCGGATCAATTTACAGATGCAGAGAGAACAAACGCCCTTACTAAGACATTGAAGGCTTTTGGTTTGGGGGGTGATGTTTCTGCCATGTTAGCCCAACAATTAACTGAAGGTGAAAATAGAGACTTCAGAGAGCTAATGGATAAGGCTTTACGATATACAGAGTCAGATAGCCAGGGGGAAAATTTTTCACAAGGTTTCAATTTCAGCAATATTGATTCCACGACAGTATCAGGTGGTGTCACCAATGCTGTAAATGAAGTGGAAACTAATGCCGAATCTTTACAGACCGCAAATACTAAATTGAAACAAGCGCAAGACCTTGTTCAAGACACATCCGGTGTTGGGGCCAGTAAGGCAGTTCAATGGGGGGTAGCCGGTTCAAACTTAGCTCAATTTGGGTATGATGGGTTCGATGCCGTTTTCTCTGGTATCTCTGAAGAAGCACAAAATAAGATGTTTAAAGTGTGGGGAGCTGATTCGTCGGATCAATTATATTCGAAGCTGGCCCAAGAGTTTAAAACATCGGATGTTGCCAAGCTATTTAAAAGCAGTGGTGATTATCTGAAAGGATTAAAGGAATTCGACGATGTTGCAGAGATATATCGCAGTGTCGGACGATTTGCGGGGGATTATCAGTATGGCTTCGTTGCTGCGGCTGATTCATACCAACGTGTTGACGATACCCGCTCCATAATTAGTGACAGCTCAGACAAGCTTGCTGCGCCAACAAATACAGACCAAACGATTGAGACTGGCCCGGTAAACGGTTCTGCAAAAGTAAAAAATGAAGCTTCTTCTCACCAGAATGCGGAGCCGATGAACAAACCTTCGATTATTGCTGATAATGCTGGTCTCGTTGCTGAGGATGGTACCCCAAGGGCCATTTCGCCCTCGGTGAAAACTGGTTTAGATGTAAGTCCTCAAGCGATAATTCCTAAGATCTCTGAATTCACTAAAGAACTATCGGGACGTCAGTCGAAGTTTGAGGGCACACAAGTTCTGGCTGCAGGAATTGACTTAATAGACGGCATGGCCGGCGGTATACAGAACATATCTGACTTTTTTAACCCGAAATATGCATGGGGTGAAAATGCTGAAGAATGGTCTCAAGTGGCCTCCGGTATTGCAGCATCTACTGGTTTGCACAGCAACGTAATTCAGCCTGGATTACAAGACCTAGCACAAATGGATGCACCAGGCTTTAGTAAGCTAATACAAGGCTTGAGAGAAGGTGATACAGATAGTTTCCTTCGTCTTTCATCAATGAATGATGCGGCTTTGTTCCTTACAAATACGGAGGCTGGAATGGGTACCTTACAACAATTATCACCAGAGGATCGTCAAAGAACAGTAAATGCAATACAGACTGTAGAATCAGTGTTAAAAGACCTTCCTGAGAATTCCCCTATTTCTTCGGAAGCTCTAAACCAGTTAAGTCTAGCTAGAATGAAAGGGGCAATTTCAGACGGTGAATCTTTTGCTATTGTTGAAGGTGCAGTCCCACGCTCTTTCGCTACTGACGATGTATCCAGCACTGAAGATAAGCGCTCTCTTGCGTTTTCCGCTGCAATGGGCCCTGTATCTCAAATGCCAGAGCTTTATGACCTTGTATACAATTCAGGTTCGGATGTCATAACCAGTAGCATACTCTCCGATATTAATATGTCGGCAGATAAACTTGTTAATCTCGAAGAGCAAGCCCCATGGGTCTTCAAAGCATCTGAAGTTTGGAAAGATACTGCCAGATACGCCGGCGCTGCAGGCGCGGATCCTATCAGTGATGTCATTGATGATCTTAAGCTTAATGGCCAGAACTCTGAGTTCTACTACAGCCTTTCTAATAGCCACACCAACAATATAATTCACGACACTGTTGATACCAGCATCTTAACTGGAGGTTTAGTTACTGATGAAAATGGCTACATCCAAGGTTTCAACTCAGAGTTGATCAATGGTTCAGCCGTTCACACTGCTATTCAGAGGTACAGCACTGAAATAATACAACGCGATGATTCCGGTAATTATATGGACTATTCTGAAAGAAATTCGGAAATTATTCAAAATGCATTAGGCAACAATGTATTTGTGATGCCTGGAACGGAGGATGAATCTAGGGCGTTAGCATTCAGTTCAGTGTATTCAGGAGTTATGAACTTTGGTGATAGAGTTAATATGGTTTCAGACGGAAATGAACAAGCCACTCGGTTGCAGATGGCATGGGGCGACCTGCAAGAAAAAGCCATTGATTCGGGATTAGTTGTTAGACAACAAGATCAGAGCTCTGAGCTGAAATCCCGAGAAGGGATTGAGATATCGTTCGCCAGTTTTTCTCCAAATAAACCGTAGGCCAGATTTGTAGCGAAATAAGAGAATGCAGTTAAAGTAGATTATCGATTGAAGACTTAGCAAAGACGACATGAAATATCTATTTCTCTTGATTGGTATATCCTTTAACTGCTTCGCTGATAACATCAGATTTAATGTGACTGTGGATATCGCCAGCCTATCTGACACTAAGGTTCGGATAGCAGCTAGGCACGAGGCGCTTATCTCCGCAATGGAAAAATTGCCGGTTGTCGTCACCGGTCACGAAACACTCTCTAATGATAGTTATGAAGAGCTCATCCATGGGATTGGTTTAGCTTATGCTGACATTACAGTAAACCACGAGCAGTTTAACCGCTCATCAGGTAAGTATTCTATGTCTGGCCACATCACGATCGACCACCTAATGATATCCAAGACACTTCAAAATTATGCGGAAGGAGCAACAGCGCTTCGAAAGCTGCGAGAGCTAGGGGCATTGGCTTCCGAGAAAAACCTCCGTGAGTATCTTTCGGATAACGAAAATTCGGTATCACCGTTTAAAGAAGCCCGTTTAGCTGTGCTTCCTTATTTCTGGGCAACCAGTTACTCACAACTGCAGCAATTTGAAACTAGGACACTTCAAAAGCTAACCGCACTTCACAAGGGGGCACTTGCAGAAACAGCTAAAACTTTTGAAATTCGATTCACTGGCGCCGATGTCTCAAATTTCTATTTTGATGTGAAATTACCGAAGCCAGTAAGATTAAAGTTTAAAGTTCAAGAACTCGAAAATTTATACGAAGATAAATTTGAAACAATTAGTGCCAATAGTGGTGGACTTTGTCTTTTTATACCGACACAGAATATTCTTCTCTCCCTTCCTGAAGATTCGATTCATCGCCTATCTTTCAATGTTGATTATATTACCTCTGTACAGAGAGAGCTCATCTTCGAGGGTGATATGAAACCGATGGAGTTAATATCTTGCAGCCCGGATGCCTTGGACCTGGCAGTTGATTTTGATTTGGCTGAAGGCCGTATATTGAGAATAGAAAAATGACAGCTCTGTTAGAACTGTCATTTAACCTCTGTTTTTCTTACTTGAGTAAACTCGAGATACCCTTCAAGAGGTTTGGGATCGAGATACAGCGTTTTTCCCCGAACTTGCAATCGAGAACTTTCTTTCTCTAAAAGCTCTTGTTCCCATTTGACAGGATTGAAATCTCCGGCAATAAAAATAGATATATTCTTACCGGACAGCGCCGTTTTCACGTCATCGACGGCAAGCTTGATACCGTTGGTTGGGCAATGGTTACTGCCTAATAGATTGCTCATCTTAAATGCAATCCTGCCGGCTTTAACTACATAATTCTGATAGTGAGACAAAGCTCCAACATTGATGCAATAATCCCCCTCACCGGTCTTATACAAAACAAACTTCCTTCCGTTTGTATAAATTAAGCTTTCTGCAACCAAGCCATGGTCTAGTATTTGAGCAGGCGAAAAAGTATTGCATACATTTTCATTGCAGTTAATCGCATATCGCTCACCATTTATATCGAGTGGCAGCACCTGGCCATTCGCAATCCCGGTGAAAAGCAAAGCTGATGTCATCGCATTAAAAAGACGCATATCACAGTCTATCCTACTTTTTAAACATGTGTCGATTTTTTAAACGCTACATAGATATGTCAAGCATTTTTGAAGTTTTCGTTCTTAAAAATCGTCCCAAAGCTATCGTAGACAATATATGTTGCACACTCTCGTCCCGCTACAACACCTTTTAAAAAATAAAACTTTCCGCTCTTTTTAAGATTCGACTTTTCAAAACGCTGAGTGCCAAGTTTGAACCCATACCAATTATAAACTATCAGTACGAACTCACCTTCTGGGCTTTGAAAGAGCCGTGCTTTGAATCCTTTCACCAAAAATAGTAAAAAAATTGGCGTGTAAAATGGCAAGCTCGGGGTATACCCGTAGCGTCCTGCGCTCATGAGTGCGACGTAGATGGCAAAGCCGCTGAAAATCATCAAACAAAAAGTTATCGCTTTAAACACCGGGTGTTCCCAGGAGAATCGGTAGGTAATGCTCATAAATTAGCCTTTTGATTTATCTTTTTTTGCATAAAATTCACTATAATTATAGGATTTATCGTTGAAGCTAAACTGGATAGACTAGGCACAAGTGCTTTGTCTAATAAAAAGCTATTCAAAAGTCTTTTTAAGAGAAAGTCATGGGTCGTCCAATAAAAACAAAAAGAAACACTCGATCTGTCAAAAAGCTGCCTTACGCTCAAGCCGCAGCCCTTCTAATTGAAATGGGCGTTAAAACACTTTCAGATTTTAGGAAATTGAAAAAGGCGGGCAAGAGACCTCCTTTAATTCCAGCAAACCCTGAAGAATTTTATGAAGGAGAATATGTCGGTTGGAAAGAATTCATAGAGGCTGGTCGTTCTTCAACGCCCCAACATATATCCGCACCAACATATTCACAGGTTAAGGCTCTTAACACTTACCATCGGATCGATACAAAAACCAAATATGCGAAGGCACTTTCCGACGGTATTTTTCCTCCCGGCACACCAAGCAGGCCAGATAACTACTACACTGAATGGCATTCTTGGGACGACTTTTTAGCTGAATATAGTTTTATACCTTTCAGTGAAGCCAGGCGCTTCGCCAGAACACTCGGGCTTAAAAACAGCTCGGAATGGAGGGAGTATTGCCGAGGTGGCACTAAGCCACCGGACATACCGGTTTTGCCTGATAGAGACTATCCCGAGTTCATTTCGTGGCAGGATTTCCTTGTAGGAGATTAGGCGATATCCGCTGCGTTCCGAAAGGCTGTACGTCTGATAACTTCTGGCGCAATATTTCAGCTAAATAGGCTGGGTCGTTTTCTAACCGGGCTTTATCTACTATAAGTTGGCCGTTTTCATTGTTATAGATATTCAATTCATTTACGTTTCTTGTTCTTTCGTAGTCCTCTTTCGAAATAATTGATTCTTGCCTTGCGGTTCTGAGAAGCTTTTGTTCCAGTTCAGGCAATGAACGTAATCCATCTGCAACTCTGGCTATTTGATTGTCTTCGAGGACCAAGTAAGTTGTTGGTGTAATAGCCACTCCAAACCGGTCGGCTACCTCTTGTCCATAATCAACGACGATGTCAATTCCATCCATACCCTCAATTACACCCCCGTCTAAGCTGATGGCAAGCACATCTATGCCATGATCCTCTTTTAGACGTTTGATGACTGGGATCATTTTCTTACAATACGGGCATGTACTAGCGTAGAAAAACCAAATGCCCTGAGTTCTCGCTTTGACCTTTGACAAGACATCCGCGACGGCAGTATTTTGCTCTGTTTTAAACTGGTTCAGTGCGAAAGCGCTTGTCGGTCTACGGTTACTTTCATCTAATAATTCCTCACCGAGCATGAAATCAGACATCTTACTGCTAAATCGACTCCCCATATCAAGCATTAACCTTTGCGCCCAGGCAAAACTTGCTAGATTCTCTTCTGTTGGGTTATCCATCGCGCGATACATTATTGTTTCTAAATTTTCCTTCAACCATTTGGTATCGAGAGGGATCTTCTCTCTTGCAGGCTTCGTCGACGGTGCCATCGGAGGGTTTAATGATTTTTCTACCTCTTCCTTTTTAACCGGATCTTCCTTCCAAAACCAACCGCGCTCTTTGTCTTTATAGAAGTCAGGCTCTGTCGCCTGACTTACTGTTGAAGTAAGAAGTAACACTGACAATATTAGTGTGCGTTGCAGCATAGTCGACATACTCTTCTGGTCGCGTCATCTCGGTGAACTAAGAAAGGCTGATCACAAGTCGCACAACGGTCCTTTATAAATACGAACCCATTTCTTATCGAGTCGATCATGTAGTGCAATCTTGTTGTGCCCATGTCCTTCCCATCGTTAGGATATAGACAAGCGTAGTTTTTATATAACGCTACAAACTCAGCTGCGCTTAGCGTTGTATTTATTTTCGACTTACCATACATCTTAATGAAAAGTCGTATTGCTCTATCACCTGCATAAGCAACGTCTTGGTCTAATAGCCACCGACAACCTACCCGGTGGGGACTTTTTACTCGATCTTTATAATAGGCCAATGTATACCCGTTGAGAGTACCGCAATACAGTTGCGTTATTTTTTTCTCTGTACTGTGTTCTGCCAGATACTGCGCGGCGGTGATTTTGCCAATCAAGTCATTCCTTCTTTCAAGCATGACATTCTCTCCAATGTATCAACTTGCTAGTTTATCGAGGTACATCCCGGCTTCTCGAGTTAGTTTAATTTCAATGAGCTTCAACAGCTCATCAGGTTTTCTAAATCTCAAATCAAGTACACATGGGTTTTGATATACCCACTCTTCTAACTCATCTATGGAGGAATTTCTGATTATTACTGATTGTTCTTCTGTTAAACCGAAAATAACCATAATGGCATCGGCGCCATCGTTTACGCTGCAAGCTATGTCTCGAATAGAGACGGCTATTTTTCTGACAAGTGATTTTATTCTTACTGCTTCTTCGGAATGTGGAGTCGTGCTTAAAAGGATGTTACGAGCAGGTTTTGCGAAAGATTTGGATATTGTAAATATACTCTTCCTATTAAAGAGCATTAACTCTTCCATGCGTTTACTGGCTTGAACAGGATCTAACATGCTGTAGACATTTATTGTGGAGAAGCTTGTGTCTAAAACCTGAGCGGCCATTCCTCTGTCCTTTTTTGAGATATCAATGGCCGCAACCAGCAACTCGATTTCCAGCTGCCTTATCACTGTGATTCGTTTTTCAAGCTCCATCCCATGACCCTTAAAATGTATTCGAATTATGTAAAAATTCTAAACACGATATTTAATTTCGTCAACCTTGTTTTTCACAAATTCCATATTTTACCGACACATCAACCGGAGCCCGACAACTGTAGAAGGTCATCATGATCAAACAGCGTAGTTTCCGTAAAAGACTTAGCCGCTTCCATATCAACCTTGTCATTCTGTTTCGACTTCTTAACCGGCTCTACTCTGTTTCTGCTTTCAATAAGAGCACCAAGCTCGGCCAAGAAATATAGACGGCTGTTTCTCTCTCTTCCTGATAAACCTTTTAATTCTTCATCAAGCAGTGAGCCTGGGGGAATTGATACTTTGAACCGATTGCTCGTCATGACGCCCCCTTAAGCTTTGTCGCTTCATAATATTGTTTACCACCTTCAACCATGCCTTTACATACAGCGATCAGCGGGTCCGGAACAACAACGATATTATGGGATGGGTATGCCTCACGGACCGCTTCCATGTAAACAGAGTGCGAGCCACCCATTACAATGATAGTCCGTATGTCTGCGCCGGCTCCTGCACTATGCCGTACAGCCTGCATTGCGGTAGTTGTTACATGTGAAATAGCTTTCGAGCAATCGAATTCAATATTTACAGCGTTACCGTCAACATCTTCATTTTTGCAGGTAGGAAAGGGGAGAGCTTTAGAGCCAATATTTAGTACACCTTTATCAGCATAGAAAGCACGGTCGATTTGTGTTTGAGATATATCATCAATATCCTCCAGACCAGGAGCGCCCCTTAACAGGCTTTCACAACTTTCAAGTATTACCGACATCCCCAAATTTCTGGCATCACTTTTACGCTCATTGATTTTGAGTCCTTTCGTGACTAACCAATCAACAGTTAAATAGCCAAAGTCAATTACTAAGCAATTCTGTTGTGCGATCTTAGAGTATTCCTCAGGCCCGATCGTCGTTGCGTAATGCATAAAGCCGGCAAGAGGCTGGCATAGAACCCACACTGAATTCACATAAACTGTTTTGTCGCCGGCCTCATGCTTTCCTGTTGCAAATTTTCTTAAATCAGCGGATCTATGCATATTATTGACCGGGAGGCTTAAAACCAACAGGTCAATATTTGTCTCATTCATACTTGCTAGCGCCCCAAGGAAAAGCGCTTTGTATTGGTCTGTATCGATATATTTTGAATTGAGAGTTCGTGTTGATGTTCTATCTGACAGCAATTCTGCTTCAGGACCCACTTCATACGCTTTCCCGTCCACATTCACGATAACAGTGTTACGTTTACTGAAGCCTCCCGATAAATCTCCGTTCGCGGCCGGGCATACTGTAGATGGAAATGTCTTATAAGCCTGTCGTTCATTCTCACGAACTGGATATGTCAGTGTTCCATATCCGATCTCTATAGCTGTAACTGTAGCCATTATTTTCTCCAGCGAAAGTATGTTGTCTAATGAGCCTTAAAGTGGACAAAAAGGGACCAGGCAAATTGACAACGCCAATGTAAATTTCATTAAAGGGCCAAATGTGGTCCCTATGGGTACTTTATCGCTGAAGGTTCTTCGCGCATGAAATTAGACATGCTTTTGTGAGCTGTTCTAAGCAATTAGAAGTTCTTCCATTAATTTCTAAGTAAACTCCTTCTACATTCACCACTCGCCTAAATTAATAATTTCATACATATATAGGAAAAATATCAGACTCAAGTGAAATCAGGCATGACACTATGTATGAAATATTAATCATTTCATACGAAGTATTACTAGTAAGAAAATTTAAATAACCTCATACAGATATTAAATAGGAATTTTAATACCAGTTTTATATCCCCCTCCAGCGGAACACCGTGCTGATGATGAGTTAACTTGATCTACAAAATTTATTAGACCTACTGAAATAGTCCTGTCTAAACATCTAATCCAAGCCGAACTTCCTCATAATCCAAGATTATTTCTCACTGAAAACTAGATATGAGCCAAGAGTTATCCCGGACGTTGACGTTGACCCTTGAACACTTATTAGCTGAAAAGGAAATGCTGGCAGATGAGGTTCGAATGGAGATCAATGCATATTGGGAATGGTTTAAAGCTAGAAATAAGGAAATATCTCAACTAAGAAAAACCGGCCAGTCTAAGAGTGATACGTCATCAATCGCACCGGTAATAGAGAAGAAGGTTTCCAAGGCGTCAGGTAGTTACAAGTATTACGTCGTCTGGAAACAGCACTCTAGAAAGTTTAGAGAAAAAATATCCAGCAACACTAATGTGAAAGGGCCTAGCTTACCTCTGCATTCATACAAACTGACAAGTGCAACTCACATTCTGATAAACAAAACGTCTTGGGATAGAGATGAAGCCATTGAGTTAGAAAGCAAGCTGGAGCGTTACCGAATTGCCTTAAACACAATTCAGCAAGCCGAAATGAAAATTCGAGTTGGTATTCGCCAACTTTCGAAAATCATGTAAACCAGGAGAAAAATCATGTCTACAAAAGAAGCCGTTGTTATAGAAGAAAAAGAGGCGAGTGATAGCACTCAACAAAAGAACAATAAACCAAAGCGTAAACGTATTACCCGCGACGAACAAATTAAAAGACAAGCCAACCCAAAAAGCAGGTTGGTAGGTCAGCAAAAAACCATGAGGTTAAAGCTTACCTACCAGTCAGACATTTTGCACGAGTACCTATTGCTTAATCAAAGCACAATGCTTGCCGCATATGAACGACTAGCTGCTTTATTACGGATGTGTTCGGGATCAAGAGAGCATGTCACTCATATCACCGACTGGATAAATAAGAACGTTAAAATTAGCCAATCACAAATAGAAGAGTTGGTAGCCCAACGAGAAGTTCTTTTAAAAGATGCTGACGACTACGATCTATCAGTCGATCTCATTATTCCGGATACATACCACACTGAATTCGTCGCATCACACCCCGTGGCGACAAAAATGGTTGCTGTTGCAAGGATGGTAGACCAGGAATTAAATCAAACTGAGCTTTTGTTCTTCTCTGGGATAATCAACGACACTGAATACGCTTCATTGAGACAACAGGCCACCAGCATAATTCGCTCAAACGTAGACAGGATTTATAAAGCAACGAATCCGGGCGTAAGAAATGGCGGTAGATATACCCCGCAAGAATTGATGAATTGGCTTAACAAAGGGAACAAGCTCGTCTTCTCTGACTTGCCGCAAAAGTATCAGGAGCAACTCCCAGATGCACAAGATGCTTAATCAACTCCGGCGAATTTTTCAGTTAACTCAAACTCACCCTGACGATGGGATAGTCAGGGATATCTACGGCATGGAAGTGGAAAACGCTGATGATTTCTTTCATCCCCAAAAATTTAGGGGCATACCAGTCATAAGCGTAGAGTACATCGTAAAGCATAGAAAGACGGAACTGGACAAATTACATAAGCATATCGAATTTGGAAGCCAGAGAACTGCTCCTGATGGGAGAGAGCTTTTTGACGTATTGTTTCTCGATATCATAAAGCGATATGTCGAGTTTGTTCATTTAATACCAGCTTCAGAGGATCACCATCATTCTCATCCTGGTGGCTTGTTGCTACACAGTCTTGAAGCATCGATAGAGAGTTTGAGGTGGGCCAAAGAAAGGAAGGTAGAAACAACGGGTTTTGTTGACATAGACGCTAAAGCCAAACCTGTTTGGAATTACTGTGCTTGGCTTGGCGCCCTTCTACATGACGCCGGCAAACTCATGCATGATATTACTGTGAACGCAGTTGAAGTTCTCGACCCTAAGAGCTCATCCAAAGTAGCTGCAACAGACGATATTCCATCGTGGGAACCTGCATTTGAATCTCTTATCGACTGGGCTAAAGCACACAATGTTTCGTCCTACAGCGTGAACTGGATGAGAAAACGAGTCCATAACCGCCATAACATTGATACCAGCCAACTTTTACAGCCAATACTTCGAGACCATTTCGCGATTAAGTATCTGCACTCCACACCTGTATCTCGAAACATCTATAGCGAGTTAACACGAGTTATTTCTGGCTATGCTACATCGGACGACTTTCTATCCGAAGCGATAAGAATGGGAGATTCGTCAAGTACAACAAAATCTCTTGGATATATTTACGATGCCAGGCTTGGTTCAAGACAGATATCAACAGCACAGAGGCTCTATCGTTCTATTCTATCAGCTTGCGCAGATTGGGAGTGGAACAGGCCAGAAGCGAAAGGCTGGGTAATAGGCTCAGATGTCTACCTTAGATGGAGTAGCGCTATTGATAGCATTATCAGTGAATCAATTTCTATCGGTTATAGCTTACCGAATGATGTAAGCACCGTATTGAATATCATGGAAAATAACTCGCTAACTGGTTTATTCGATAGGAAATATCTCAATGACAGGATAATTAGATTTACTCCCGGAAAGTTTAGTGAAGAGGATCGTTTAAAAATTGCACTTGGGCAGGAAAAAATAAAATGGCATGACCTGGTAAAACTTAGAGGGCCTGAGTTGATATTTTCAGAGTCCCCAATGCCCGCCTCCCAACCTGGTATTTTCTTTCTCCCCCAAGAAAAGAAATATTTCTACGTTACGAAGGACGGCGATATTAGTGAAGTCATTGTCGAGGAAAAGTCAGAGAATACATTGCCCCCGGGCTTACCAGATAAAAGTATCCCTGAGCCAGACAAGGCGAAACAACCAATCTCAGAATCAAATAGAGAGGAAACTAAGCCTGTCTGCTCGACTAAAGACAAGTTAGAAATCAAAATCGTCCCTCGCGATACTCCAAGCCAGCCTGGACTAACGGGTATTGTTTTTGAGGATATTCAGGCTTCAACAGACGCTGAGACTACGAGTTCAGCCCAAAAAGAGAATACAGTTACAGACGAAAGAAAGAAAATACTGGCCAAAGGGAAGCAAAAAATACGCTCAGAACTATTAAGCCTGGCTCTTGATAGCGATATCCCATTGTATCAGCAGAATAACGCCTACTTTATCCCAGTGGAGAAAACTTTGCATACGTTGGGACTCCCTCAGTCCAAGATATCCACAGAACTGGATAGTCATGGAGAGTTGGACATAGACCCTCTGAATCCAAACAAGAAAACACACACTATTACCGTCGACGGGGTTGAGGTTAAATGCTGGAAACTGAACCGCTCACTCAATCCAAGCCTGAAAACACCCCGAGCTGAATTAAACCCTGTGGTTAGGCGCCCAGAAAAATCTTCCTCTCTCATTGCAAGTAAGTCCGAGACATCATTCTTCGATGAGAGTGATTCGGAATTGCTGAATCATCTTCTGAATACCGCGAAAGAAGGCAGCTTTTTAGCTTACGTAAAAGAATCAGACCAGAAACACATTTTGGCTGTTGAAGGAGAAGAAACAATTTTTTTGAAGATAAAGCAGATGGCTCCGTCTTCCTGGAAAGTGATAAACAGGTTGACTCTACTGTCACACTTTAAGTCAGAGAAAATTAACCTGACCCCTCAAGGTTATGAACTTTCCGCGACCCAACTCGCTAACATCCCTTTGTATGGAGTCGACCATGGCAGCCGTTAGTCCGAAGCACACTCAAGTTGAACATTTATTCCGGCCCGTCTTTGAAATCAAAATAGCGTGGGCATGGATTGCATGCGCTGTTATTACGCCATTTATGAATGATATCGAGACCTCTAACGGTGTTCCTGTCTGGTATTACATTGTGGGAGTAATGATTGTAGTGGCATTGGGGTACTTTGCTACCGCCATGCCTTATATCAAGAGGCAAATGTTACTTACGATTAACAGGAAAACATTCCTAACCACATCAACTCTTCGCAAAATGAACAAACTGAGAAAAAGGCAGTTAAACAAGGGCAAGGATAAAAGAGAAGTATCTATTGGTAAGGGTTTTGACTGGGGCGCCGAACATGCACAGCGGGCATACCAAGTGTTAGACATGAGTTCAGGGCTGTCTGAGGTCCAAATTCCGTTTTCATTGAAGCTCATCGTTAAAGCGTTGAGCCATGAAACTAAGAAACTGGGCGGCTCCCCTTGGATACATGGAATGGGTGATGAGCAGAATAAATATATCGTTGAAGACACTTTGTATGGTCATACATTTATTGCCGGTAATGTGGGCACAGGTAAAACCACACTGCTTCGGTTGCTCTCTATCAATGCATTACATCTTGGTAATGTCCTGGTCATTCTGGACCCGAAAAATGACAAGGACTGGCAAAATACCATAAAAATGGAGATGGAGTATTTAGGTAAAGGAGATCAATTTTATCATATTCACCCATCGAAGCCTTCCGAGTCTGCACGAATAGCACTATTGAAGAATTTCACCCGGGAGGTGGAAGTAGCCAATCGTGTTGCCCCATTGATGGGAGGGGCGGGTGGTAACTCTAAGCCATTCCAAGATTTTGCCTACGAGATAATTTATCTCACCGTACTGGCACTAAAATACCTTGGCCGGCCAGTGAGATTAACGTCGATCCAGCGCGTTATTTCTTCAGGAAGACGAACTCTGGCAAAAGAGGTCTTTTTAAAGTTCTTCAAAACAATCAACCTGGATGGCGCCGAATCAGAGATTGCTCAGGAGATAAGGCAGAACAAGGGCATAGATGAACTGGTGGTGATGTATAACCTGTACGTAGATAAATATAAGAAACATCATGAATGCACAGCCGTCGATGGTATGGCTCAATTTGCACTGCACGAACAGGGTCACTACGACAGAATGGTTGTCACGCTAAAACCTGTTCTTACAGCATTAACTGCTTCACCCCTTGATGAAATTCTCTCGCCTATTGACGACCCGAATAAGTTTGACTCGCGTCCTTTAGTAAATTTACACGAGGTCGTCGAGAAAGGGGGGTGTATTTACATCTCTCTGGATAGTTTAACTGATGGCCAGTCTGCAGGTTTCATTTCAAGATTAATACTATCGGAACTGGCGGCAGTTGCCGGCGAACGATACAACCGCGATGACCAGTACTCGAGGCGCGTAACGATTGCAAATGACGAAGTGCATGCGTCCCTCGAAAATAACGATGCTTTACTAAATATTCTCGCTCAGGGGCGAGCTGCCAGCATACAAATGATACTTGCAACCCAAACAGTCTCTGATATTGAGTCCAAGACTGATGAAGCGACCTCGCGCCGATTTTTAGGCCTGTGTAATAACTTTATCTCCATGCGGACGACGGACCCAAAAACTCAAGAGTACGTCACCCAACAATTCAGCAAGACATCTATTTCTCAGGTTCAGGCACAGAGTGGCAGTGGTAACACCTCCTCAGAATCTATGCTGAGCTTCTCAGCATCATATGGGGAAAGGGTTATGAATACTCGTGAAGATGCATTTCCTATGGAGTTATTAGGACAGCTGCCCATTTTGCAATATGTTGCCAGATTGGCCGATGGCCGGCGTTTAAAAATGCGGTTACCCGTTTTAATCAATAATGATAAACCAGGGGCTCGGGCTCCATGGATCCAATGAGGACTTAAACATGGCAGAGCAATTAGGAATTCGGTCTCTAAATTACCTCTCCAAACCTATTATAAAGAAAGTCGAACAGATGAGCTTGCATCACTCTGGGGTTCTTTCTATAGCCCTTAAGCTTATTTCCTTTGCTGGAGACATGTTGAATGAAGGGGAGTGTTCGTACATTGATTTTACGCTGGCTCATGCAGCATCAGCGTGGGATGGGAAGGTGGATTACTACGGAATAGATGAAGCATATAAAGCGTATTGCCTGACTATTCTTACATCGCTACCGACTGTATTAACCTTTGATGTCAGAGGATACCAGTCTGCTTATGCGAAAATTGGATTTCAATGGGATCCTATTGAACACAACTATCTAGACTGGCTGAGAGAGAAGCGGATTATAAGAGAGTCAATTAAAATACAGCCGATTAAAATCAATACAGCTCAGTACCACATGGCGCAGTTTGTTTTCGCGGCTAGGATTTTTAATCGTTTGGATTTAATTAAACTTCAATACCTACCAGACGACATTAATCTGACTGCAGAGTGCCACCAATGAGTACGGCAATATTAGGCAGTGAAAATCGTCTTCACTTGATATGGACGCTCAATGTAGTAGTGATCTGCGCGATTTTTATTCTCTGCCTGTTTCAAAATCCAAAAACGGTGAGAACCTCAATTGAAACCGAGTTGAAATATTCATCGCAACAGTTGCAATCCGAGTTCAAAGAAATCGAGCGAGTAAACCTGGACCGCTACAATCGATGGTGGATAGACAGTGGCCTACAAAAATTTGTCCACCAGCTTCTTCCAGAGCAGGAGCAATCTGACTATGCGAAGCATATGCAAGAGAATGCCTCGCTTGGTTACATAGCTGATATCACATTGACGAAGTTTGTCGAAAATGTAGAGCTTTACCTTTATCAAATCATTCACCGATTAACGCTTCTCCAATTTTGGTGCCTTACTATGCTCCCATTTATGGCTGCGGTTGTGATCACTGGGTACTATCAATGGCGAATTAAGTTTTACAGCTTGACCGGCCAAAGTACCACTAGCGTTAGGTTGTGGCTTAAGATTTCCTGGATAGTAATTTTTATTTTCAGTATTTATCTCATTACCCCGAATTTATTTGGTACATACACGGTTTTTGCCCCGCCTATTTTGCTTGCACTCCTTGCAATCATGATTTCATACATTCTGAAAAACTTTTCGAAATCCACATAGGAGAGAAATCTATGCACTTAATGCAGCCAACAAAAACCATTATGCAGGCGTCAACAGCAATTACTGCGCTATTTAGCAAAGCTTTACTCATTGCGATGGCCACAGTTGTGTTGTTCTTATCTGGCGAGTTTATTCGTGATGTTGTCTTACAACTAAACCAGTATCTTAACTAAGGTGGTGACCAATGTTCTTCAAACGGGAAAAGGCACAAGCTGAAGTTAGCAGCGAACCAAAAGAGCTGGCAGATGTGTTGGATAAGCATCTAAGTACCTATGTCAAAGTCGTGAATGTCAATAACAGCGTCAAAACTGCAGTCCTGTTATTTGGTTTAACCGGTTTTGCAATCGGTTTCCTGGTTGACTCAGTAGACGTGCAACCAGTTAACCACATTGCTGAAATAGAATTTGCCGGCGAAGTGAGTTCCCAGAATAAAATGGCCAGTGCAGCTGCTTTCGCGCAACACTTCCAAAAAGCAACGAAGGATGAGAGTGCAAAGGCGATTCTTATCCTTGCCGCTTCAGGTGGTGGTAGTCCGGTTCAGGCTGAAATGATCAATGAAATGATTATGAACTACCGGTTGTTACCTAAAGATGAAAGAAAGGAAGTCATAGTCTCAGTTCAGGAAGTCTGTGCCAGCGCTTGCATAATGGCCTTCAGTGGCGCAGATAAGATATACACCCATGCCAACAGCCTGATTGGTTCAATTTCAGTCCGTATGGATGGCTGGGCCATCGATAAAGCCCTGGCCAATTTTGATGTAAAACGAAAAGTGATTAGCCCCGGGAAGTATAAGGATCTATTTGACCCATATAAAACAATCAGCGAAGAAGAACGTCGGCTCATAATGGATACGTTGCTTCAGCCTATGCATAACGAGTTTGTTGAGTCTGTTAAATTAAACCGAGGTGAGCATTTGGATCTGAACAATGAATTGTTGTTTACCGGTATGGCCTGGTCTGGAGTTGACGGCGTCCAAATAGGATTGGCAGATGAAGTCAAAACCACCTTTACCATTGAGGAAGAACTGAAGTCGACTTATGCGGTAGACGAAGTTAGGCGTTATAACCAACAGGGCTTTTCGTTCTCAACGCTTCTAAAAACTTCGATGCAAGGCGCGATAGAGAGCGTCCTGTTTACCAGCATTGATAATATCGAAGTGAAATCATAGAAAGTGGCCAGGGAAGGCCACTTCAAAATTGCAAATAGGCATCAATGCTATCGATAATACTCTTCACAGCTTCCTTGTTCAAAATAGGAAGAATCCGGTTTTCTATACTCGCCGGCTTTCGGTACCCAATCCACCCATGAACCGATACTACTGTATTCAAATTTTCCCATGTAAAGAGAGAAGATAAACGAGTCTCTTTGCATCGCATTGTAGCAGGCGATGGCAGGTCTATCGTTATAATCAGTGACATGCCTGCAAACATTGCTAGGGTAATAATGCCTAGCTTCATTCGGGTTTTCATTTGAGCGACGGATAAAATATACGCCTTGACTTTCAGCTTTATCTCTAACGAACTTTTTCAAATCAGGTGTCAAAAAATCGAAAAGTGGATTCCACATTGAAGCAATATAGTTAAATGACTCTCGAATTTCTTCAACCGATGAGTTTGGCATGCCTTTTCCTACACCTTCATCGAAAAACAAACTAGATTTCGAAATATCCTCAAGGGTCTTATCTGGAATATTGGAGATATGCATGAGGAAAAAGACGGAGTCAGTATTAAATTTAACAGGGTAAGGCCCGTCTTCATCGTATGTTATGCCATATGCTCTATTCGCGACACATCGATAATCAGGTTTGGAGGGCACTTCAGCTACAGTTATAAAAGAAGCTAAGAGAGAAACTAGACAAATTAGACGCATACTGCTGATTTTTAATAGTTATATTGTTCGCTGAGGATATTGTTTTGCCCTCTTGCTGTCAAACAGTCTGATTTATGGCTTAGTTTAGAAAAGGGGTGATAATTGCTTTTATCGACCCTGTTCTCTTATTGGTAAGTCATGGAAATCAAACTATTCACGAAAGACAACTTAATTCGAGCTACGCTGCATGATGCTTATGAAATGCTTAAGCGTAGAGGTTTTTTCCACGTATTCTTGTCGTTCGTGGATCCCAGGACTGATTCGCTGGTGGAAGACTATTTTTGTTTCTATCCAAAACCTCAACCGTCCTATGCTGGTGGCGGATTCATTGCCGACCATAACGGTTTAGTCCTTCGCATTCCCAGCGATTTACGATGGTATGCGGAAAAACAGGAAACGTTTAATGGTGTAGAGCGGAATGAAAAGGTCACATTGTTGGTTCGCGGCGAGTATGTGACTAAACCGATTCGGATCCGTGTTCAGCCCAACATTCGCTTATTTGACAATGAACAGCACACGATATTCGAGAGCGTGGAGCTAAAAAAATAACAATCTGCATGTAAAACCGCCTCCAATTTGGTATAAAAAATGTACAGCGCAGTATGCTATCCCATCTAACTCGGTAAATAAGGAAATTAACATGCCTGAACTCCCAGATGCTGATGACGCGAATAGAAAGTCAACTTTTATATCATTTAAGCGAATACTGATTGCATCGTCATTTTCTTTTTTATCAGCTTTAATTGGTACTTGGATTTTTGCTTATCCAAACATGAATGGTGCTTGGGAAACCAGGGACGATTTAGAAGGACACTATTGTAATATTGGACCGTATGTTTACGGAGAATTGATTAATCCTAATAGCAAACAAAAGCACTTCTACGAAGGATATATTGAATTGAATAAGGAGCGGGCGATATTAGATTTTTGGAGAGATCCGCCAAATAATGAAGACGACGTCAATCGGATAGTGTTAACCAATCTCACTGATGGGCACTATGAAGGGCTTGAAACATGGATTGTTCAAATGAATACTCAGAGCAAACAAATGGTCGAAAAATACCCGGAATTAACAGGTAATTTTGCCACTCCTGAAAAAGCGAAAGAAATAAATAAAGGTCCAAGCTTTTCATGCTTGGGGTTTCTTAAACCTGCAAATTTTTTGGGTTCTTTAAATCATACATTGAAATACTGGTTTCGCAGCTTTGGCTCAGTTCCTGGATAAAACGCCCGATAAGGTAGCCAGAGGTCTCTGACCTCTAGCTGCAAAGACCTCTAATTGGGTTTCGGGTCAGGCCTTTACCGTGTCGCCACCATTACGACGGCCCTCATGATACTATGCAAGCTGCTAACATCTCTTTATCACTCCCACATTGACCTACTTATTCCCAAATTAGACCAGCCAAATAGAAACAACTGAAACAATGACTCAAGGATATAAACCTAAAAAAACAATAAAAACAATAACATAGATAGAAAATCGTTCCGCTGATAAAAATTCTCACACTTTTTACATTATCCTATCCCATTGAATATAAAGGAAAACAAATTACATTTGGTGATCTTTTTGCATTTTATGTTTAGAACAAAAATAATCTGAATGTCTATCTAACATTCAATAGCTTGAACAACAGTAATCTTTCTCTCGAAGCCAAGGCAAATGCCAAGGCCAGACAACTTAACCCACAGAGAGAGAACACTCATGAAATTAAACAACCGTAAACTCCGAGTCGCTATCATCACTGGCCTTGCTGTAGCTGGTACCGCAGCGGTTGCTGCCGGTACCGTCACCGGTACCACTGAAGCGGCGTTCAGCTCAATCCTGGATGAAGTAAAAGGCTGGTTAGTCGGTGCACCAGGTAAAATCGTTGCAGTTCTGGCTTTCGGTGCCGCAATGTTCAACGTTGTAAAACAGAACTATCTGGCAGCTGTTGGTGCGTTCCTGGGTAGTATGCTGATGGCATATGCTGGCGACGTTATCGATACCATCTTCTCAGCAGGTATCTAATCCCCCTCTTCGTTCGAAGATTGGAGAACAGGAACCCCGCATTACGCGGGGTTTTCTTTTTTGCGGGATTACTTTCAAAACAATCAGACAGGCTAAATTGCCCCTCTCTAATATCCGACCGGTAAATTCTCTAAGTCATAATCCATTCAATGTTCGACTTTATGGCTTGCTTATGTCACAGGATAGAAACTTTTACCGCGTACCTCACCGGATTAATGACCCATTACTTCTCATTGCGTGGCCAATGCCCAAAATCATGCCAGTGCTTGGCTTGATGGGTATGTCGATTCTGGTTGGCCATTTTCTCATCTTCCTTGGTATTTCAGTCCTATGGTGGTTGGTATATGGGCTGAATGCGAAAAAAGCGAGGGGAGTAATGCTGCACCAGGCATGGTGGTCTGGCATGTTGACTGGGTTAGTGAAGGATAGTGCGTCGATGCCAGATCCCTATAAAAGAGAGTATCACTCATGAAGATCTTCAAAGGAAAGTCTAAACCAAAGGCCGTTCCGAAGGGACTGGTAGGGAAGTCTTACTCAGATTTGATATCCAGTAAAAAGGCTTACCACACTATTATCGGTAGCCTTTCAATAGCAGTGCTGGTCCTAGCCATAGCTCAGGTATCCAAGGATACTGAAGTTATCGTTATGCCCCCTGACTACTATGAACCAGTGATACTCAATGGCAGTTATGCCAACAGTGGGTATTCCGCTGGCCACGCGGCTGGAATTGCGGCTCTTCTAGGTAATGTAAATCCAGTCAACATCGATTTCGTGACCAAATCGGTACTCAAACTTATGTCTCCAATGCTGCAGAGCCAGTTTGAAAAGTCCATGGACACGGAAGCAAAAATCATAAAGCACAAAAAGGCCAGACAGTCCTATGCGATTGAGGATGTAATGGTGCGCTCCAGGGATAATTTGATTTGGGTGTGGGGATATAAGAAAACGACAATAGGGGCTACCGTTGTACCGGAAACCTTCACTTATGAGTTTCGTATCGTCCCAAATCATGGCCAACCAAAGATCACCCATTTTGACGCATATTCAGGCAAACCGAGCCTGCGTCAGGACGATGTAGAAATTACGCCTTACCTGACCCAAGAGCTGAAATTAGTCAAAGAATATGCTGGCGCTGACGTCAAATTTATATTCAAAGAAGGTGAGGACACCGAAACCGAACCATCCAATACAACTACGACCCAACCGGAAGCTGCAGCTAACACAGTGGCCTCTGCAACTAGTTCATCAGGTGAGGAATAACAATGAAACGACACGCATTTACCCTCCTGGTAGGGCTTAGCTGTTTACTGTCTGGCCCAGTTCTATCACAAGAGGGATCTAAACCTGTAATTCCTTCAGTATCAGGACAAAAGCCCGCGATACCTGTGAAGCCACTGTATAAAGGGCCCCTGTCGCAAGAGCAAGCCGAAAAGCTTGCTCAGACAGTTAGCCAGACTGAACAGCAGGAATCACAAGCCCGACAGCCTGTATCACCGGCGCCTGAAAGCGTGGAGGATGCCTACAGACGCATGTTTGCTGCCCAGCAAGCAAAGCCTGTGACTGAAACATTCTTGGATAAAGTGGCCAAAACGTGGAAGCCAACACAGAAGTTCAAGGTAAGACCCAAAGAATCCATCATGATTGCGGTGGGGCAGGGTCTTATGAATACCATTTCAACTGACTTACCTCTAATCAACGCGAAGACAAACGATGAAACATCGACTTACGAGTCGAGTGAAGGATATTTGTATGTGACCGTCAACACCGATAAACCGATATCGCTGGTGGCATTTGCAGAGGGAGTATTAGAAACGCAGATATCCATTACATTGGTACCAATACCGGCACCGCCAACCTTCGTAGAAATTAATTTCGATCTCGAGCCTGAACTCCGGTCGGAAGTACAAGCGTATGCAGATGAATTTGAACTGGCAGAAAAAATAGCCGCTCAAACAGCTAATAGCTCCCCCTACACGCCATACCAGCAATCCATCACGAATTTGCTATTACCGGTAGCACAGGGCGAAATTCCCCGGGGCTTTGGTTTAACGCCGGATATTCCGGACCAGGACAAATATCCCTGTGCAACTACGATGTACCATGAAACCAAGCAGCGACTAGTGTCAGGCAAGTACATCATTGATGTCGTTCACGCTGTCAATAATACCCCTGCAGCGAAAGAAATAAGAGAAGAAATGTGTATCGGCCGCTTTGTAAAGGCAGTGGCGTTATTTCAGAAGTCGATATTACAACCTGGTGAGGAAAGTGAGCTCTACATCTTACGAGACAAGTTGGAAGCGGACAAACTGAAGCGCAAGCACTCTCGCCCAAGATTAATAGGGGGTTATCATGAATAATATTCAGGAATTATGGGCAGACAAGCGTAATCGTATGATTGCGGTGATGGGTGTAATTGGCCTTATAGTTGTCTTGCTAGCGCTGGCAATGACTGATGAGGAGGAAGTTAGGGAAATTACCATCAAACAAGAGAAGCCAAAGGAAGGGTCTTTATTCGGTGCATCTAATGTAATCGAACAAGTATCTGAACAAGATGCATCAACGATGCTGGACCGAATGACTGGCGAGTATGAGAGAAGTCAGGAGCGGTGGCGTAGTGAGAGAAAACTGCTGGAAAACCAAAATTCAGAGTTATCTCAACAGCTACTGCAAATTCAACAGCAGCAGCAAAACTTAGAACAGCAAATGATCGCGTTATCTCGTGGCGAAGGGACAGTTGCACCTCGCCAGCGCAATACCTCCAACGGGAGAGTCCCTGTACAGCAATCACCATCAGGGGGTGCTCCAGTGCAAGCAGAGCGCATCAATACCGGACAAACGCAATTGATAACTCGCGGTCCATCTCTGAACAGTCCAATTATTCGGACCATTACTCAGCGCACGATACGAACTTTGCGAGACGGTGAAGTTACACAGCAAAATGTCGAAACACAGACTATTAATGGCCGCGGCGCGTCACGTGTTGAACCGATGGGGCTTGATGCCCGAGCACCACTCGAGAAAATAGAGGAAGAGGGGTTAGAACTGTTTACCCTGTCCATGGGGTCAATTATCTCTGGAACACTGCTCAATGGTGTGCCAGCGCCTACAGGGCTTGATAATGCCGCGGAGCCTGTTCCCGTATTGATGCGTATAAAACGCGAAGCAATCATGCCAAACCATTACACTCTGGACATTGTTGACTGTCACTTATTGGGCTCAGCCATTGGTAGCTTGAGTTCATCCAGGGCATTCATTCGTGCTGAGTCGATATCATGCAATACGCATACTGGCGAAGCCATCGAAAAGCAAATTACGGCTTACGCTGTTGATGCGAAAGATGGCATGGCTGGTATTCAGGGGGATGTCGTATTTAAAAGTGGGGCAATGATAGCAAATACCATGCTCGCGACGGGCATTCAGGGCTTTGCTGACGCGTTTTCACCGAACCGAGTGAATGCGATCAATACGATTCCATCAGCCACAGAGCTATGGCAAACGCAAAATATGGATAGGGCGGTAGGCGCCGGTATCGGGAAAGGGTTTTCTGGTGGAGCAGAGCGTATTGCGGATTACTACATGCATTTGGCCGAACAAACTTTTCCGGTTATTGAATTGATCCCGGGCATCGAGGTCGACTTTATTGTACAGAAAGGTATGACGCTGCGCCTTGGTGGCCGTGAGAAGCCATATACAAACAACCGAATGGAATCAGTCGACGGATTAGCAGAAATTAAAAAGACGGCAGAAAACATAAATCTTCCGAAGGTCAATGTCGATTTAGGGGTGCAATAACATGAACAGAATCCAAACGTTACATAGCTTGATTTTACTGGTGATGTTCAGCGCCCTTTGCTTCATTGGGTACGAGACATTTACCGAAACGCCAGATGAAGCACCACAAACGAAAATATTCATTATGGATATGAATGCATTTGTAGACGCCCAGATAGATTTGGGGAGCGAGCCGCTACAGGTATTGGCCGATACCGAAAATTTAATGAAAGCACTACGACTACAAGGCTACTTAGTGATTGATAGATCATCCGTTCTCACCAGCCCTGAAGAATATAATTTGCCAGAAATTGACATGCAAAATGTTTATGCCTGGCTAAAGCAAAACAGAATTACCCCGGTCGAGCCTGGGGACATGAAAAGTCGGTTCGAAAAGTCTCAGAAGGCCGTATCCGATGCATTTATGATCAAGTAATTTTATGATTACCTCAGGGAAGAGGGTTTACAGGGTGAAGACCTCACCCTGCTTTTTTTTCTTGCGGAAACTCCACCACATTATTAGTCTTCTGCTCGCTCAACTTATCTCTTAAAAACGAATAAAAGTTCAAGATATTGTTGTCTGCCCGGACATCTTTCATAGCAATTGGCCGCGTAAGTTTTATGCCGGCAATGGTTCGGCAACGAGATAAAGCAACATACGTTTGGCCAGCAGCAAACGCACCGGTCCCAAGGTCTATCTCTACCGCATCCAGAGTAAGACCTTGGCTTTTGTGGATTGTGACAGCTTTACCAATAGTCAGAGGGATTTGTTCGAATTCACCAACCACTTTGGACTCGATCCCTGTCTGACTAAGCTTATGGGCAACTTTTTCCCAAGTCGAAGGCCCTATTCTTACAACCTGTTCACTCCTGACTAACTTGATCGACACTTCATCATCATGCAATGCAACCACATGTCCGATCGAGCCGTTAACAGCTCCTGCAATGTTTTTAGTTATCATAACTTGCAGCCCAACCTTTAAGGAGAGCACTTCAGGGGAGGGCAATCGGCCAGCACCACTCATTGAGCCTTGCAAATTGGCTTTGTAAGTCTTTACCGGAGCGTTGATACTGTTGAAATGGTCGCTGTTTACACGGTCTGCCTGCTTATTAGTACAAGTAAGAACAAGATCTGGTTGAAAATTAGGGTCGATATCCCGATAACACGTCCTGTTGAGGTGGGCGACATATTCACGGTGATCACGGTTTTCACGGATGTGGTCCAGTATATTCTCAAAGACAGGATCAGGGTGCCGATGTGATTTGGTGAGCTCCAGCGCCTCAAAATCCACCATTTGCATTACTTCAGCGCCAAACCACCAGCTTAGTCGGTATAGCTGGTAGAACACTTCACGCTCGTCCTCAGACACAACAGGGCTTAATTGAAGGCAATCACCAATGAAGAGCATCTGAACCCCACCGAAAGGCTTGTCGACTTCTCGCCAACTCCGTAATGCCATGTCAATTCTATCGAGCATATCGGCTCTAACCATCGAAATTTCATCGATAACCAGCAAGTCCAGGTCTCGAAAAAGCTCTAAGTTTGGACATTCACTTATCGGGATATCACGCATATCGTAAATGCCGATCGAAAAGCCGAAAAATGAGTTAATCGTTTGACCGCCGACATTAAAGCCAGCAATGCCAGTGGGCGCCAGTAGGGCAGCATGCTTTCCCCGTGTACGCATGACTTCTTTGGTTAATGTGGTTTTACCGGTTCCAGCTTTGCCGGTCAGAAAAATCACTTGGTGGTGATTCATCAGTTCATAGAGCTTGCGCAGCTCGGGAGAATCAAAATCAGAAGTGGTGACTTTGTGTTGTCGTTTTTCTTTAGAGAAAAAATCGCTGATTCGCATAGGTAAAGGGCCGGTGACAAAGTATGTACTTAGCTTACCTGACCATCTAAATCGGGCTACAAACCGGAATATAGGGTTGATGAAATCTAAGAGAAAAACAAGTTTCGCTTGATTTCAGCATAATCCTAGATTTCTGAAAAATAGAAATATTTTTTACAATAGCTATCGTGATTACACATCGTTGGGATGTGCTAACGCATAAAAAAATATTGGAACATCAGATGATTAAGATACTACGAATTACTCTTATCGTTGCACTCAGTGCTTTAGTTATATTTGTTATTTTCACCTGGCCATTGGGCAAAGATATTGTCCAGGAGTGTCTCAATAACATCGCCATGGGGAAATAAGTGTGGGTCAGTAATAAAGTGTCATACTAAGTATTAAAGTATCATCCTGGGTAATATAGATTCATACTGCTCAAGGCGGCTTTGAGCGAATTGCGGAAGTAAGCAGTGCTTTCTTTGAACAAGAGGGATTCGC
>CERD01071206.1_pt1 | contig 30808 bp, 28 predicted proteins | sample 530931 | NCBI WGS metagenome assembly CERD01 (sample SAMEA2621101, study PRJEB7988) | marine metagenome | isolation source: saline water (ENVO:00002010), including
GAATTCTGCATATTTGGCATTTGTTGCATATTTTGCATATTTGGCATTTGTTGTGAACCATTATCAAATGTTCCCATACTCATACCAGAACCACTAAATTGACTCATATCCATGCCACTCATTCCGTCATTTCCCATACTTCCCATATTTCCTAATCCCATACCACCCATTTGATTCATCATTTGTGCCATTTCTTGATCTCTTTTTTTGTTACCCCCTCCATCTAAAGAGAAATCAATATCTGGGGGTTTATTATTATTCATCCCACCTTGCATTGGCATTCCACCTTGCATTGGCATTCCACCTTGCATTGGCATACCCCCTTGCATTGGCATTCCACCTTGCATTGGCATACCTCCTTGCATTGGCATCCCACCTTGCATACCTCCCATTCCTGGAGGTGCTGCTGAATCATATTGTTGTGATCTTTGCATCATTTTCAACTCTAATTCATCTTTATTATTTATTCCAGTTTGTCCCATCGCATCTTCCATATTACCAAAATACATTTGAGAACCCATTTCACCAGTAGCTGTTACATATCCACCTTGTTGTTGAGAAAAAGGTGCGAAAGAAGCATTATTACCCATATCACTAGTCATATAACTAACATTTCCTTTTCCGGGCATTTCTCCATTTCGCTTACCTCTATCAACACTTACACTTTCTGGTCTTCTTTCCACTTTGGGTTTTCTTCTACCATGCATCTCTTGTTGCCTATCTAATTGATATTGTGATATATCTTGGGCAGAGTATCTTTGAGAATCACGTTTTCCATTTCGCTGTTTTTGTGCTTTAGCGAAATCAACGCAACGTTCAATACTCTTTTTATTTAATGCATCTAGAAATTGTTGAGCGGTGATATGGTTTGGCTTTTTGTTATGATACTTTTTATAAACCTCAGACATTTTACTGGTGAGAAACTTCTTCAACCGTTGTCTTGATTCAGGATTATTTTTAGTATTCATTAACTTCTGGAGACGTTCTATTTGTCGTGAGACATTTCTCGTTCCGAAGAAGTAGTCCTTCATCCAACCTATATATTCACTAATCAATTTAAAAATTTTTTATAAACACATTTATTTTTTTGTGTTTTTCTTCTTATTTTAATATAAATTTAATAATATATGAATAATAATAGAAATAATAATACCGAAAAAGGTGGATATCCTGAAAAAAATATACCTATGTACTCAAATATTAGTAATTTCCCTATTCAAGGTGGTATTAATAACAATAATTTTAATAGATCAAATATGCCTTCTAACATGATCCCTCCTCAAGGTTGGAATAGTGGAAATCCTAATGGAAATTTTAAACCTCAAACTACAAATCAACAAATGCTTGAACGTGAAAGATGGTTTAATTTTAATAAAAGTTTTACACCTAATAAACCTCTTATTCCTCCTATTGATTATAGTAATAGTGGTAATTTATTACATGATAATGTAGGAATTGATGTTTTAGATGAACATATAGTAGAATATAGAATTATGATTGATAGTATGGATAGAGATATTAATAGGTTTACAAACCCTTTTAAATATACCGTATACTTTGATCCAACATCTAATAAAACTCTTACTTCAAATAATGGTAAATTAATATCAGAACCCACTAGATTTAAAGGACAAAATGGACCCAGTATTTTAAGAAAATTTAGAAATGTTAAATATGTAAAACTTGATAATATTGTATTACCTCAACATACTGATATTATTGAAACATCTATGGGCTGGGAAATTGATAGTAGCTCTCAAACAATTAATGATGATAGATTTACTATTTTATCTATTAAGGAACTTGATAATACTCAAACATTTGCTACTAATTCTCATAGTGATGCTTTCGGAGTAATTATTGCAGGTAAATGTTTTGGTAATAATTATTTTAAAGGTAATCCTTACAACTCACAAAAATATTTTAAAAACTCTAGTTTAGGTAAAATTGATAAGTTGACAATCGAATTTAAAGATAGTTTTGGTAAATTATATAATATTGATGGACTTGACCCTAATATTACATATGAAGATGATGTTAGAAATCCTCTTCATAAATCTCATCAAAACCATCTAAGTTTAATTATTGGAGTTGTTGAAAGTCAAATTAATACTAATACTAAATTTGAACAATCTTAAAAAATTGATTTTTATTATTCTTCTATTAACTAATTAATAATTATTACTTAGTTAAATTATGGACTCCGTTATTAGTGTCTATAAACCATATGGCATCACATCCGCCGAATTATGTGGAAAAATTAAATCAACACTCTATAAAAAAAATAAAATTAAAAAACTAAAAGTTGGTCATGGTGGTACTTTAGATAAAAGAGCTGAAGGAGTTATGGTAATTGGCATTGGAAAAGGATGTAAAAAACTTCCAGAATATCTTAAAGGTGATAAAGTATATATTGGTACAGGTTTTATTGGTATCCAAACTGATACTTTAGATACAGGTGGTGAGATTATTGATAGACAAGATTTTAACCATATCTCTGAAAAAGATTTTGATTTAGTATTAGATAAATTTCAAGGAGATATTTTACAAATTCCTCCACTCTATTCAGCTTTAAAAATTAAAGGTAAACGAGCTAGTGATTTAACTATGAAAGGCATTAAAGTTGAATTAAAACCTCGTCCAGTTACTATTTATTCATTAAATAAAAAATCATTTGAAATAAAAAAAGATGGTATACATTTTGAAATCGAAGTTTCGGTATCTGGTGGAACTTATATTCGTAGTCTTATTAGAGATATTGGTAAAGAATTAAATTCATGTGCATATATGACAAGTTTAGTAAGAGTAAAACAAGGAACTTTTACTTTAGAAGATACGATTGATATTGATAATATTAATATTTAATAATAACTTAATCCAATGACACCATTATAATCTTTTTTCAATATATCACCACTATCACCATTTTCTAAAGTTTTTATCTCAATAATTTCGAAATTTAATTCTTCAGATGAAAATTTATTTTTTACTTTATCAAACATTTCAGAAGATACGTATAATTCTTTGACTAAAAAATTTTTTATTGCATTTGGAATATTTTTTTTAAAAATTACACGATTCATCATTTTTTCATTTTTAATATGCGAATACATCATATCTAATTTAATAAAATTTTTCAAAGTTATATCTTTATCAAATATTTCAAATATTGTTTCTTTTTCTAATTTTTTATTTAGTAAATGATGTTTATCATTTTTACAATTTTTTATTAAACTTGAAACTCCATGAACTACACAAAAATCTTTTATTGTATCTAAATATTCATCTAATTTAAATTCTTTTGAACTTGTATTGAAAATCCTCTTTCTTTTTTCTTTAGTTATTAATGAATGTTCTACATTATTATTATTTATTTCAATTACATTTTTATAATTGTAATTTTCTAATATATCTTCTAAATAATCAATATCAAAATATTCACCACTTCTAAAAATAAAATCCTTTATATTCCAATCTGTTAAATAAGTATTCTGTTCATCAGTTATATTAAATTCATGTAAAGATGATCCTACTAAATAAATTTTATTAAAAGTTTTTGGTGGTGTTATAATTGATTCTAAATTTTCAATTAATGAATATAATCTATCATTCAAATATTTTTTTTTAAATTTATCTTTTATTGAATTTATTAAACTTAATTGATGTTTTAATTTATCCAATAAATCTTCATAGTCAATATTTCGAACTACTATTGTAAATAATGAATTAAATTTATCCCTTTGTTCTCTAAATGAACTAAACATTACTTTTAATTAAAAAATATTTTTTATCATTAGAGAAATATATTATCAATCTTTTTTATTTAATAAATTCAATTTAAATAAGGATTATTTCTTAAACTATACAATATATGATCTCCTGTTGTGAATTCTTGCATAGGTTTTCCATACATTACCTCAATATTAAGTGCATCTCTTCTTCCCATAATAATAAGAGATTCATTTGCTTTTTCTCCAATTTCAGAACCATATTTTATTCCAAGTTCTCTACCAGAAGCCATAGCTCCAAATCGTGCAAGTTCTGAATTTGTTTTTTTTCCTAATTCATTGCCAATAGTCACTCCAACAATACCTCCTACAAAACCACCAATTTTTCGAGCATATTCATTATCTGTTTTATCCACATTTTTATTTATATTTTTGAATCTTTCTATAATTTCTTGACGTTTGATTTCTTTTGAATCATATTTAGGTGAAGAAGCTCTCGATGAAGATGAAGTAGAATTTTGTGAAGATGATGAACTACCCATATTTAGATTATTAATTTATTATCATTGATTCATCTCAGAAATATTCTATTTTCAATTTTTTTATTAATAAATTTTTTATGTAGAAATGAATAAATAAAAATTGATTTATGAATTTTATACTTAATATTTATTCTATTTTAATAAAATGAATATTATACGAAAGGAAGCTTTAAGATTCAGAAATACCATTTCTAAAATTCATATTCCATTTTCTCATAATATTTATGGTCTTTATAATATTAAAAATTTAAATATGCAAAAATCAAATATTCATACTTCGGTAGTTTACTATTCTAACTCAAATTATTACAAAAATAAATTAGAAAAAATTATTAATAAATCAAAAGAATTAGAAATTATTAATAAATCAAAAGAATTAGAAATAATTAATAAACCAAAAGATTTAGAAAATATTAATAAATCAAAAGAATTAGAAAATATTAATAAACCAAAAGATTTAGAAATTGATAATAAAGTAAATGGAATAATAGCAAAAATTGGTATTTATACATATTTATTGAGTTTATTTAATACTTCTTTTGTTTTTAGTGAATGTGTTAATTTCCATATGAATAATAATATGGATTTATATTTAATGAAAAATACATTGATATTAATATCATTTATGTCGGTTATTGTATTTTTTCCAGGTTATATACTTGGAGTTTTTGGAGTTTTTGGATTATCTGCATTTTTTACACTATTTGTATTATCGGTATATATGTTTATTCATTCTAATTATAATTTCTATAATAATTTGACTTATTATATTAAATCAAATGATAATTAAAATTTATACTTTTGTATAAAAATTGATTTTTATAAATTCAATGTTAATAGATTTTTTATTTATAAAACTAATGCCTCATATATATCTAATTAAAGAAAGAGAATTTATTAAAACAGATGAAAATATATTTAAATTAGGTAAAACAACACAAAAAAAGAATAAACGATTTTATTCATATCCTAAAGGTTCTATTTTGTATTTTCAAATTTATTCAGATAATATTTCTAAAATTGAAAAGAAACTTATTGAATTATTTAAAAAAAATTTTACACATGCTATTAAATATGGTAATGAATATTTTGAAGGTGATAATATAAAAATGCAAAAAATTATTGCTGATAATATTATTCTAGATAAAATTGATAATAAAGTAAATTCAACTTGTGAGCATGATCTAATTTCAGAAGATTCGAACGATTCGAGAATAATTAAAGATTTAACATATTTTAATGAAAATAATGAAGAATTCACATTATATCATTATCCATTATCAAGATTAGATAATTGTATGGTAAAATTTTTAAAATCAAATGAAAAAATACAAATTGAACAAATTCCATTGATTTGTAATTTATATCATAATAGAGGTAAAAGAGAAACTGTTCTACCATTTATTAAAGAATATTTTAAAGATTTCCATTATTCATATATTGATATTGAGAATATGTTTAAAGATACTGATATTAACACAATACATGCATATAAATATATGTATCCAAAATTAAATCTTCTTGATATTATATTTAGTAAATGTCAAAATATGAATGATTTTAATCAATATGCAAATAAAGCTTATTTAGACCAATCTCCAATTTCTCAATTTTTTAATCTTAATAAAAAAGAAAGAATTAAAATTATCACTAATCAAAAATATAAATTTATTGATATGGCTAGTATAAAAGGTAAGTTATCGAAAGAAAAACTTAATTATTTATCACAAAATAAAAATTTAACTGATAAAATCAAACAAAAATATAATATTTAATTATTTATAAATTAATTTACTCTAAAGTTAGCTCTATTCGGATTTCTCATTAAATTATTTCTTATTTGCTCTAAATTATTCATATTTAAATTTGAAAAATATTTATCATGAATTTTTTTATTTAATTTTGTATTCATTGCTAAATATTCTAATTCTTCATTTGTTAATTCTCCTTTTATATATTTCATATCTTCAAATTTATATTTTAATTGTCTTGCATATTTTTTCTTTGCTTCTCTTCTATTTGCTTTAATTAAAAATCCATCATAATTATCTTTCAAATATTCTCTTTCATATATTTTAAATTGTTCTTTTGTTTGTATTTGTTTTCTAGCAAAATTTAAAATATTTAATTTAGGGATTTCCTGTTTCAAATAAATCATTTCTTCAAAATCAATTAAACATAATCTTCTTCCATTTAAATCATGTACTACTTTTTCAGCTATATCTTGACATTGTAATCTTGAGAAATCTTCATCTGTAAAAAAATGTTTAATTGTTAATATTACTTGCTTTTTTACATCTTCTAATATAGTATGATACAATCTGGTAAGATCAAAATAACTTTTATTATCTTCTTGTAGTAAAAATTTTTTTATATCAGGTGCTAAACTATCAAATGACATTTTGAATTTTTTCTCTACATCTTTTTTTATCTTATTTATCCGTTTTTGCTCTACTGTTTCATTATCGTTTGCTGTTTTTTTAATTACTTTTTCTTTTTTGACTTTTTTAATCTTGATATCTTCTTTAACTTCTATTTTATTTTCCTCCTTAATATCTACTTTAATATCTTTTTTTACTTCTACTTTATTATCATCTTTAATTTCATATAATTGTTTTAATCTAAGAACCTCTAATAAAAAATCTTTTTTTGGCGAATCAAAAATAAATTCTTTATCATCAATCACATTAAATTTTTGTAATAAACCATTAATAATATTTTTATATAAATTCTTTTGTTCAGTATAAAATTGTAATAGTATTGCACCTTTACCAAAATTAAATCTTCTATTATTCAAATCATTATCAAAACTAATTTTTATTTTGTTTTCATTTTCAACAACATAAATATAATACATAACTAATTAAAATATTCGATGTGCAATTAATAAAAATAATATCAATTTTTAATTTTAAAAAGTTGAATAATAGTAATCAAGATAAATTATTAATAAATATAAAATAGAAAGCAAATATGAATTATTAAAATCTCAAGATTGTACTAATAATATATTAATAAAGGGATTACAACTAATAGATTTTAATAGAATGAATAAAAAAAGATTAACTAAAATTTATAATGTGTATCATAATGATGATTTTATTATAAAATTATTAGGAGAATTATATAAATTCAAAATAAAACACAATTTATAAATCTTTTTTTATTTCACTATTAATTGTTTCTTTATTAATATACTTTTTTATGAATCATATAAATATAACTTAATTTTAAACTTATATAGTTCTTCTATTAATTTTAATATGAATTCTTCGCTATGATATTCTTTATAAATATCTTCTAATTTTTTTTTATTTGTCAAGTTGAAATCTATAATTTTTAAGCATTTTATATACTTAGTTGTAGAATCATCATAAAATATTTTTTTTTTTAATATATAATCATCATAATATATTTTTTTTAATAATGTAGATTCTGAATTAATTTGTATATTACAGTATTTATTTTTATCAAATTCTATATCTTCTAATTCATTCATTAAACCTTCTAATCCAGTATCTATGTATTCTAATCCTTTTTTTCCTTCTACAATTAATTCTTCATAAGAAATAAAATTAGTAAGTTCTATTAAATAATTTAACTTTTTAATCTCTTCATAAATATTATTTATTTTATCAATTTCATTATTAATATTATCTTTGTTTACATTTTCTAAATATTTATTTACATTACTAATATCATTTTGATTCATATCTAACATAGTTAATATATTTACTGTAGTATGTAAATTATAATAAATCAATTTTTAATTACAAATACATCTTAATTTTTAACTTATATAGTTCTTCTATTAATTTTAATATAAATTCTTCACTATGATATTCTTTATAAATATCTTCTAATTTTTTTTTATTTTTTAAATTGTACTCTAGTATTTGTAGTCCTTTAACTAACGTACTTAATTCATAATCATAATTACTAATTTTTAGTATTTTTTTTAGTATATTATATTTTGATTCTATTTGATACCTCATACTTGTACGATCAATATATGAACCACTTAAACAATCTTGATTATTTTTTAGATTTTTAGATTCTTTTTCAAGTTTTTTAATATCATCATAAGAAATAAAATCAAAATGTTTTATTAATTCATAAATTCTTTTGATTTCATTAAAAATAGAATGTACATTACTTATTTTATTTTCAATATTATCTTTATTAACACTTTCTAAATATTTGTTTAAAGAATCTTTCATTAAATATTTATTTTTTTCAAGTTTCTCCTCATAACTTTTTAACATAGTATTTAACATTATTATTTGTTCTTCATTTAATTTAATATCTTCAAATATTCCACCTCTAACGTTTTCAACACCATATTTATTCATATATGATATTGTATATTTAGTTACATCATAATCATTACAATCATATATTGTATCGTAAATTTTCACTTTTTTATATTTTCTTACCCATTCTGATTTAGGATTAGGTATTTTGCTAACAAAAAATTTATCAGATTCTAATTGAAAAATATAAATAGTAGTCATTATGTCAAATATATTATTCATGATATAGAGATATGTGTATAAAATAAATCAATTTTTTTTAAAAAACTACATTTCAATTAGAATATCACGAAATCTATCATAAAAACTTTTAGTTTGTCCTTTTGATAAAATTTCATCCATAGGAAGTTCAAATAATCCAGTAATATGAAAATTATCACCTTCATTATTTGTCCAATATGTTGAAATTGGGATTAAAAATTTATCAAAGAAAAAAGGATTGTGATCCATCACAGAATTAAAAGTTATACCTGTCCAGCTAAATAATACTGAATTATCATTTTTAATTAGAAAACTTGTAGGATTAGGTAAAATTACATCTCTAAAATCTGTAGAAATCTTTCCGGGTGTATCAAAACTAAAACCAATATCATGTTCATTCATATAAATATGACTTGTACCATTTAAACCTTCGTAAAAATAGATATTTGAATCATCGACAAAAGTATAATTTGTAATAGTATAATTGAAAGTTGCTATTTTGTCACCATATGAAAAATTCATTAAATTATCATATTTGATATTTTCATTATAAATTTCATAAGTTGGTTCTTTATAACTGTTTTTATAATAATCGATAGTATAATAAGAGCCAAATAGTAAACAAAATAAATTTACAATTTTAAAAGTAGAAATAGTTTGTGGTTTAATTTGATTCATTTTGGATATATTTAAATTAAATTTTAGTTTATAAGAATAATTAAAATTCAATATTTTTTATTATTTATTGATCTTCTATAAGAGGAATAGGTACAAGTTGATCAATTAAATATGTATTTTTATCAGTTTTCACAGGAATATTAGTTTCATCAATAGCAACTTTACCAACTGGAAATTTCATTTCAAAATCATAAACAACCCCTGAATCTGAATAATACCAATAATCATCAGATTTAGAGTATTTAGGATTAGGTTCATCAGGATTTGATAATAATTTAACAGCTTGTATTTTAACAACTTTAATTTTAATAACTTTAGAATTTGTACTATTAGATCCATTGTCCATTTTCATATCATCTTTCAAATCTTCTTTATAAGCAGGACCAATATGTCTATCAAATAAACTAGGTTCATCAAATTGGAAACATTTATATTCATTAGACATCATGTTAACTTCACTATTTAATTGACAATCAACAGCAACTTCTTTTAATGCTTCTAAAAACGATTGAATTAAACCATCTTTACTTCTTGCTAATTCTTCAATATATTCATCAGTTGTCATTTTACCTTCTTTTCTAACACTTTTATATCTAAATACTTGAACTTCACGTTCTTCCATAGGTAAATCTCTATGAGAACATAAACGAATAGCACGACCAATCATTTGGGTAATTCTAACTTCATGCCAATAAGGTTCTAATATATGTACTTGACGAACATTTAATAAGTTCAAACCTTCAGAACCAGCTTGAGAAACCATAATAACTTTATAAAGTTCACCTCTTTTATTTTCCATTTGATTAAATAATTCTAGTTGTTTCTTTCTTTCTTTTCTATTAATACCACCATGATATTCCATAAAAGCATTCTTCTTACTTACACTATATCTAAGAATACCAAAATATTTCATATAAATTTTAAATATTTGTAAACCTTCCATTAATACATAATTTGAATATACTAAAACAGGTCCTGGAGATGTTTCGATTATAAACATCATATTTGTCATTTTTGCTGAACATTCGTGCATTTTATTAAATAAATTTGACTTTTGTTTTTCATTTTTGACAAATTCTTCGAAATTAGCATTATATTTTGTTTTGAATTTTTCAAAGTCATCTTTTATTGTGTATTTTTTACTTCGATCTAAATCATCGGCTTCTCTTAAATAATTCTCAAAACCATCAATGTATAATTTTAAAGCCTTTTCATAATCATTTACTCTCATAAATTTTTCAGTTCCTTTTTCTGCTTTTAATCTATCTCCTTTTCCTGTATCAACAGCTTTTGCTTCTCTTTCAGTAATTCTGAAATTTCCGGGACGTGGTCTTCCTTCCCCATTTATATTTTGATCAATTTGAGGGAATACGAAATTACATGATGAACGAGTATATGATTTATAAGTTCCACTTTGTTTTCCAGAATATTTCATTTTTTTTGCAATTGCTTGTTCTTTTTCTTCAAAAATTGTATAAATATCATTTTGATAATCACTCATAGTAACATCTACATGTGTTGTTACTTTTCTAGCAAAATAATCAGGTGTTGCACCTAAATAATAAGTTACTAAACCTAAAATCCTACGTTGAAACATATTTTTATTTGTTTTATTCATAGTTCTATATGAAGCATTTGTTATATATAATTGATTAAATTCAGCTTCACTTTTAGGCATAGAACCAGGACGTAATAAATTAAATAGTAATGCTAATTCAAAAGGTTGATTGATTGCAGGTGTTGCAGATAATGCTAATACTCTAGTACCATCATTTTCTCTAGCTTGTTGAATATAATCATAAATAACTGATGCACGTTTACCTTGTTGAGAAGATATATTAGAATATACATTAGAAATGAAATTATGAGCTTCTTCAATTATAAATATAGATTTCTTAGAAGAATCAGCTTTACGAACAGCTTCTAAAAAATCCCGATCTGCGAATGGTGAATCATAATGTACAAATATTATATTACGCATTCTAAATTCATATTCATCTCGAGAAAGCCATTTTTTCAAGTTATCTAACCATGGATCGTCTTTTAATGATGCTTTGATTAGTAAAAATACATTCCATCCAGGAGTATAATTATATAATACATTGTAAATATTAATAGTCGTTGCAGTTTTACCTGAACCCATACCATGATAAATTAACATATCACGATATGGTGATCTAAAATCTAAATATTTAGATAAAAATATTTGATAACTTCTTAATTCATTTTTTGTTTTTCTATTACATGGATCATCATCATCTTTTCTCATCAATGGTGGAATTTTATATTTTTTATAATTCGCCATAATCCATGAAGGAAATAGTCGACCATTGATTTTTAAATCAATATATCTTGTTCTGTTCTTATTTCTGTCCATTATGGTATTACTATATTATAATAAAATAAATTAATCATCATCAGAATCTATGATTGAATATTCTGATATATCGGAGTCTGAATTTGAAAGTTCACTATCTGTATCATTACTATTATCATCATCTAACTCTCCATATTTTATTAATGCTTGTTTCGCTGCGTCTTGTTCTCCTGCTTTCTTTGAATTACCTTTACCAATTGCAAACATTTTACCTCGTTGATCTTTTACAAACATAGTGAAACATTTCTCGTGATCCGGACCACTCGTTTCTAAAGTTGTATAAATTGGATCTTTCCATTTCATTTTATGATGATATCGTAGTAAACTATCTTTATAATTTGTTTCTACATGTAATAAATTTGCAAAGTCTATTTCTTTTTCTATGAAATTAACAATAAAATCCTTACAAAGATCAAAATCACGGTTCGAATCTAGAAATAATGCAGCGACAAATGCCTCAAATGCATCTTCTAAAATGTGAATGTTCTTTGTTCTTCCTCCTTTCATCTCTACTTGACGAGATATTAATACATATCGATCTAATCCCATTTGTTGACATAACTTTGCTAATTGTACACCATTTTCGATTTTTGTACGTAAACGAGTCATAAAACCTTCATATTCATTAGGATAACGGTCGTATAGATATTCTGCTAAAACTGCATGAATCACAGCATCACCTAAAAATTCTAATCTTTCATATGTTCCTTTTTGTAGTGGTACAGCTTTATCTGGATTTGGACATTGGTCAACTTCTCCATCTTTCATATATTGATAATTTTCAATGTTTTCAGCTATATAATTTGGATCTCTTATCATATAACTTCGATGTGTAACGGCCATTTGGAAATGTTCAAGATTTGAAACACGATGTTTTATTCCATATTCTTTTAATTTATCTTGAATGAATTTTTTAGAAATCGCAACGTTTCTTTCATTCAAGATAAATGGGGTAATGTCAAAATTTGTAGGAATTGGTGATGTTACTGGGGAATTTTTACTCATTTAATATATATTATATTATTTCTAGGTTTAAATAATTTTTATTCAATTTTTTATCCACTAATATATTTTTTATCATTATTTATTACACTTATTTTTTCAACTTCTAATTCTTTATAAAGAATTTTAATAAACGTATTTTTTCTTCCTCTTCTTAATTTGTAATATTCATGATTACTTTTTTTAACCATATTATATATTGGTACATCGACCGTAGTAATTTTAGGATTGAATTCTTTTAATCTCCAAAAAAATTCAATATGTTCTAAAATTTTTAATTTAGGATTCCATTTTACTTTTTTTATTAAATCTGTTTTTGCTATAAAAAAATTTAAAATAATATCATACATCTCAAATTCATTTTCTATATTTTTTGGTTTCATAATTAATTCTAATTCTTTATCATTTTTTGAAAGAACACCACTAAAATTTCTTTTAATACCTCTTTTAGGGTATTTACTTATCCAATTTTTATATTTAAAATCCCATACATCTCCTCCTACTATATCAAAATTATTATTAACTATAGTTTGATACATTTTATTAATATTAGTATCTTTTGTAAATAAAAAATCATCATCTAATAATAAAAAATATTTGGTTGAAACTTGTTCAATTAATCTATTTCTTCCTTCTGAAAGTCCTATATCATATTCTGTTTTAATATACTTTATGTTTTCAAAATCTTTAATATCATCATCTGATAAAAATAATTTACCATCATCTAAAATTATTATCCTATTATTATAAAATTGTCTTATTGAATTTATTAATTGAATTAACTTTTTTGGTCTATTTATTGTTTTTATTACAAATTCTAAATCCATCTATTATATTTATATTACAAATTTAAAATGTGAATCTTCAAAAAGAATCTATTTTAAAAAATATAAAAATTATTAACTAACTAAATCTTTCGAATCATAGAACTTATCAAAAGTATTAGTAAAAGAATCTTTTCTAACTTCATTATCATCGTATTGACTCATAGAATTTCTGTAATATAATTTTAAGTCAACCGCACCATTTGTATAATAATGTAGATTATCTAACTTAACAAAATAAGAAGGATTAGAACAACTCCATCCAAGTGTTTTATATAAACTAAAATAATAATTAATCTTGCTAATAACTACTCTTGCACTTTTATAACCATATTTAGGGAATACTACTATAGATGGTAAAATTCCATTTTTTTTATTAAATGTTTCAGAGTTACGACTTCTATATTGATTTATTAATACTTTAATTTTTCTAATATTTGCATTTAAAACAGGATCAGCATACCACATTTCTATTATTCTTTTCAATGTAAACATTAAATATTGTGGTTCAGGTTGTAATGATATTAAATATTCTTGTGATAAAATTAATTCTGCTTCTTGTAATTGGTCTGTACTTTTATTTACTTTTTGTTGATATGAATTTTGAAATAAAACATATTTTAAAGTATCATAATCAATAGGTATTCCATAACTCCATTTGAAATGTTCTAATTTTGGTACTTTTTCAGGAGTTATAATATCTGATACTGGAATACCAGCTCTTGCAAAATATACATAACCACCATATATTACCATTTTTAAATCTTGAAATAATGTTTTACCTTTATTAGGTTGTATTAAATTAGCAAATATCCATCTTATTATTTTTTTTCCTTGATCTTCTTCATCTTCTCTTGAAGTTATTAAAGTTCTAACACTTAAACTACGACTTATAGGCATATCTTCATTATCTTTTACTATTGGTTCAAATTTTTTTAATTGAGATAATAGTTCTTTTATTTCATTTTGATTTATACTTTTAGTTTTCTCATTTTCTGTTGTTAGAATTTTATCAACTTGAGTTTCCTTAAATAATGTCCCTAGAGATTCTATATATTCACGTTCACTTTTTGCTTGAATATAAATATCAGATCCCTCACTACGACAGTCCATTTGTTTTTCCCTTTCAAAATCTAAATAAATATCATGTCTTATATCTTCTACAATTTCATCGGTTGTTTTTAAAGAAACTTCTTCTTCTTCTGGTTGTGAACCTCCTATTATTTTATTATTTATTATATTTGAAAGTTTATACTTTTGTTTTTTATTTATTAATTCAGATAATTTATACTCTATCATACAACTATATTTATTAATTAATAAATTAATTTAAAATCAATAAATTAAATCCAATTCATTCTTTTACATATTTCTTGATATTCTTCTATTGATATCGATGTATTATATTTTTTTTTACTTTTATATTCTATTAAATCATCCTCTAATTTAAATTTTGTTGATAATAATACCATTTCTAAACTATATATTGGTTTCCAATGTTTATTTGATGTTACACCTATACATATTGAACCATTATTACCAATGTAACCATTATTAGATTTTACTTTTGGACTAATTAAATGAATATGAGGAGGTTCTAATGGATAGTTATCTCCTAATATCATTTCTAAATTTAAATCAATATCTCTAACTTTCATTGTTATATTCCATTGTGTTAAATCATTATTATATATCATTACATCTATATTATTTATCTTTTTCTTTTTTTTAATATTTTTAAGTTCTTTTATTATCCTCTTAGTTGCTATTTTTGTTAATCTAGTATCAGAAATTGAATTGTTTTTGTATATTATATCAGTAAAATATTTATCTAAAAATACACAATCTAAATTACCACATACAATATATTTCAATAATATATCTTTTTCATTAGGTACAACATATGCACGTGATTTATCATAATTTTTATGATTTTTCAATAAACATATACCCATAATTTTGTACGACCCATTAGAATAATTTAATGATACACCTGAACTTTTACCTAAATAAATACCAGCACCTAACGCAGCACCTGCAGTCATCATATTTGTATTAGAAACATTTTTTAATCCATTTCTTAATATTGAATACCAATTTTGAGTTCCAGAACCATGAAAACAATAGATACTATCTTTTTTAAAATAATCTTCTTTTTCTTTAGAATGTTTCACTGCAAATATTTTCATTTTTTCAGGAAATTTATTTAATTTCATTTCATTTAATATTCCATTTGAAACTTTAAAATCTAATAATTGTGTGTTATTTGTTTCTATAGCAAATTTTATTAAACGATATAAATCATGTCCTAGCTTTTCTTTTAATTCTAAATCAAATACACAATGTTCTATAATTTCTATTATATTCTCGGGTGTTTTACCTAAAATTAATTTTTGTAAACTTGCGATATCTTTATTTAAATGATAATCATTTTTGTTTGCAATAAATTTATCTCTTTTTTTTAATTCATTCTTTTTATGAAATATATATGGAAATGGTTCGAAACGTAAAGGATCACCATTTTTTATTACTTCAAATATAGTTCTAATATTAATTATAAATTGGTCAATATTACTTTTATATGAATCTATTACATAATTATCGTCAACTAATAATATTTCTTTTTTCATCTTACAATCATCATTTTCACATGTTGTTATTTTATAACTTTTAAACTTTAATTTTGTTCCACATATTGTACAATATGATTGTAAACTTTCAAAATTAGATATTAAATAATTTACTAATTCAAATATTTGTTCTTGATTTAAAGTTTTGTCAACTGTAACATTTTTTATTAAACGATATAAATGTTGATCTAATGGACTTGTACCATTATTTAAAACTTCGAATTCTGATGAAACAAACCAGTTATATTTTATATCTTTATTATAGTAAGTAATCTTATTTACTTTATTTTGTTTTATAATATCAAAATCAAAATCTTTTATTTGAGATTTTAGAATATTATGAATCGTATCCATATATATATAAAATTAATCAAGACTTACTAAAGGCTTATTTAATTTTCAGTTCAATTTTTTTTTATTTTTCATTATAACTAGAATCATAAATAACATCATAATAATTAATTAATTTTATATTATGATTTTTATCAAAATGGATTATCATATAGCATGAGATAATATTTTCTAAATATTTTTTTATGAATTTCATAAATTTTTTTTCTATAAATTCTGTATTATTTTTTAAAGCGTAAGTAATAGCTTTATTATAATAAATAGAAATAATATCGTTTATTTTAGTTTTTTCTTTTACACTAAATGTATTTTTATCAATAAAATCTAACATTTCTTGAATAGTTGGATTGTTAGAAATTGCATTAGGTTCTACTTCTCTAATTTTATCAATAATTTTTTTTAATATTTTATATGAATTTTTAATTCTTTTTTCATCTAATAAATATTCTTTAGATTGATAAAAAAAATAAGACATTTTATATCTTTTTAATAACCCAAAATCTATTTCTCTTTTAAATTTTCTATTAATAAATATTTCATCAATACCATATTCCCATGTTGATAATCTTAATTCATTATTTGATTTGTATTTTATTTTATGTGCATTTTTTATAAATTCAAGAATAATATTTTTATTATATTTATTTTTCGATGATATTAAACCTCCTAATATGTAAATATCATCTTTATTATTATTAATTAAATATTCAAAAAAACCACCTACGAAAACTATACTTTCATGATTGATTTTTTCTAAAATTTTAAATAATTTTAAATAATATGGTGATAATTCAATATCTATTACTACAACTCTATTAGTAAAATTATTTTCAAAATTAAATAATGGAAAATACCTTATAAGAGTACCAAATAAATCTAAATGATAATTATTTTTCATATATTTTGAGCATGTGAATAATATTGGTATTGTTTTTTTTGATTTATATAATATATTCATTACCATTTTATCATTTTTAATATTTTGATCTATAAATAAAATAAATTTGTAATTATGTTTTGTTTCTTCTATATAATTTATAAGTCTACTTAATCCATTTACATATATTGAAAAATGTTTATAATATTTTTTTAATTTGAAAAATACAGAACATATTACATCTATATTTCCATCTTTTAATAAATGTTTGTTATTTAAAATTTTAAATTTACATATCGGGTTCTTTAATATTTCTAAATTATTAATTTTCATATAATATTAGTAATTAATTTTAATTATATGTAGAATCATAAATAACATCATATATATCAATAACTTTTATATTACCTTTGTCAATTGTTACTAGAAATTTACAAGAGATAATATTATTTAAATATTTATAAATAAAAATCATTTTATCACGTTCTAAAAATTCTGTATTATTTTTTAAAGCATTATTTATAGCTTTATAAAAATTTATACTTATAATATCACTTATTTTATTTCTTTTTTGAATTTTATATGTATATTTATCAATTAAATTAACCATATCTTTTAAAGTTGGTTTATCAGATATAATATTAGAATCAACTTCTCTAACTTTATCTATTATTTTTTTAAATATTATATATGAATTTTTGATTCTTGATTTATCAAAAAGATATTTTTTTGATTTATATATAACTTGTGTTATTTGATAATCTTTTATTAAAGAATACTCAATTTTATTTTTAAATACTTCATTTAAAAAGATTTCGTCAATACCAAATCCCCATGTTGTTAATCTCTTATTATAAAGTCCTACTGATTTTATTGTATCAGCACTTTTTATAAAATCAAGTAATATATTTTTATTATATTTGATTGAACTTGAAATAAATCCACCCGCTAAATGTAAATTATTTTTTCTAAAAAAATTCCAAAATTCAAAACTTATAAAAATTATATTGTTATGTTCAATATTTTTTATGAAATTTAATATTTTTAATGATTCTTTTGGTAATTCAATATCTATTGCTATTACTCTATTTGTAAAATTATTTTCAAAATTAAAAAAAGGAATATATCTTACTATTGTACCAAATAAATCTAAATGATAATTATCTTTCATATAATCAGAACATGTAAATAATATTGGAATAGTTTTTTTTGAAGCATAAACAAATTTCATAATTTCAGTATCATTCATAATATGGTGATCTATAAATAATATGTATTTATAATTATATTTTGAATTAGTTTTTTCAATTAAATCTATTAATTTACTTAATCCATTGACATATTCAGAAAAATTTTTATAATGTTTTTTTAATTTAAAAAATACAGAACAAAAAACATTTATTTTTTCATCACTTTTTATTAAATGATGATTATTTAAAATACGAAATTTACATATAGGATTCTTAAATATTTCAAATTGTTTTTTTTCCATTACTTATATATTTATTGAATAAATTATTAATAATATAAATTAATTTTATTTAGCAGAATTATATATAACATCATAAAGATCAACAACTTTTATATTTTGGTTTTTATTAATTGTCACAACAAATTTACAAGAGATAACATTATTCAAATATTTTGAAATAAATATCATTTTATTTCGTTCTAAAAATTCAGTATTTGTTTTTAGAGCATTATTTATAGCTTTATAAAAATTTATACTTATAATATCATTTATTTTAGTCTTTTGTTTATTTCTAAATGTATATTTATCAATTAAACTAATCATATCTTTTAAAGTTGGATTATCAGATATAATACTAAAATCAACTTCTCTAACTTTATCTATAATTTGTTTTAATATTTTATAAGAATTTTTAATTCTCGATTTATCAAATAAATATTTTCTTGATCTATAAAAAATTTGCCCAATGTGATAATCCTTAATTATAGAATATTCAATCTTTTTTTTAAATATTTCATTTAAAAAAATTTCATCTATACCATACCCCCATGTACTTTTTCTCATTTTATAAACTAAATTAGTCTTTATTTTATCAGCATTTTTTATTAAATCTAGAAATATTTTTTTGTCATATTTTTTCGTTATTGATATCAAACAACCTACTAAAAGTATATCATCTGTATTTTTATAAATTCTATCCCAAAATTTTGATCCAGAAAAAAGAGTATAATCGAATTTTAAATCTTTCATAGATTTTAGTGAATTTAAAGAATTTTTATCTAATTCGATATCTATTACAATTACTCTATTTGTAAAATTATTTTCAAAATTAAAAAAAGGTATATATCTTACTATAAAACCAAATAAATCTAAATGATAATTATCTTTCATATAATCAGAACAAGTAAATAAAACAGGTATTGTTTTTTTTGAAGCATAAATAATTTTCATGATTTCATTATCATTCATAATATGATGATCAACAAATAATAAATATTTATAATCAAATTTAGATTCTAAATTATCAATGTAATTCATAATATGTTTTAATCCATTGATATATTCAGAAAAATCTTTATAATTTTTTTTAATTTTGAAAAATATTGAACAAAATACATTTATTTTTTTATCTTTTTTTATTAAATGTTCATTATTTAAAATTTGAAACTTACATATTGGATTTTTTAATATTTCAATATTTTTATTCATTTATATTTAATTTATATTTTATTTTGTTAGTTGTAAATTTTTTGGATTGTTTATTATATTTCCACTCAAATTTCCATATATATAATTTTGTTCTGCTTCCTTTCTATTTTCTAATGGTCTATATGTCCAAATTAAAGGTTTTCCTTTTGATTTTCTTTCTTTAATACGTTTAGCAAATTCCATAGCTGGTTCTAATGTTTTGCCAATACATTTAATTGTAAACTCTTCAAATGGACTTGTATCAAATATTGTCTTTTTATTCTTTTTTAAATAATTATTTCTCATCATAAATAAATGAGATAAATAAGTATTCATATTACATTTTTTCTCTTTATTTTTATTTGTTCTTGCATACATCATATGTGTCATATAATACATAGCTATTAAATTAAATGATGCGATTCGAATGAAATCTTTTCCTAGTTTTACATCTTGATAAGTTAAACATTTATCATTATGATGGTATATTCTACATACTGGTTTATCATTAAAAGATATTATACTATTATATCCAAAAAATTGGAAAAATGGATAATATTCGGCAACTTTTATTTTACCATCACCAAATTTTGATCTTAAAAGTTTAATTAATTCAATACCATCATTTTTATAATCAGCAGAAATAAAATCATATCGAGAAATTGGAAGTTCTGATAAAAATGATTCTTTTAAATTACTTTCTTTTAAAAAATAATTATAGGCATAATCTCCTACTAAAATTGTTGATTCTTTGTTTTTTAAAAATGTAAATATTTCATTTAATACTTTTTCAGTATCTTCATTCGGTTTTTCAATTGTTTTTACTTTCTTTTCAAGTTTATTTATTGGAAAATGTCGTTGTAATAATTTTAATCTCTTGAAAGATTTTCCTATTCTAAAATAACTTGTCATAGGATCATTTAACATACGATAATAATCAATCATCGCAAAATAAGGATGTATATAATATATATTATCAATTTCAATAAAAGGCATTCTATTAAAAATATTTTTTGGTACATATGATACATCTAAATAATTTGTTCTTTTCACAAATAATGAATAAGTATCTTTATGTTGGGCTTCTCTCGCTTCTATATCTGTATATCCTAAATCTACTAATTGATTTGCTATTGTCATAATATCTACTAATGGTTCTGGTGAATAAATATCTATATCAGGTATATCAGTATCTTTATAAAACGCATCAATTTTATTTTTATGTTTTATAACGGCATTATGAGCAGTTCCTCCATATACTTTTCTTTTGTTTTTTTCAACATAATCTAATACAACTTTTAGAATAGCATCCATCTCTTCTTTTTTTGGGTCAAATGTCTTATATTTGATTTCTTGAATTTTATCATTTATAGAATCAATATTCTCTTCTAATAAAGCAATATCTTTATCAGTATAGATTTCCATTTTATATATTAATACAGTATAAAAATTTTGAAATTAATATATTTAAGCGATAGAATGATTAAACCTATTAATATGAATACAGATAGACAATTTTTTAATAATTTGCAGAAAAAACAAAAATTTAACTCTAGATTTAATTTTTTAACTACTATTGCTAAAGATATCGATGAAAAAAAAGTTATTGAACTTGAAAATACAGTAAATCGTAATGAGGCTACTACTAAAATTAATGATATTCTATTTAATATTGAAAAATCTATACAAATAGAAAATGGTTTATTTGAATATGTTGTTATGTATTCTAAAATGGAAGATATTTGTGATGAACTTTTCGAAGCGACCTATAATGATAAATTAAATGATATTATTATTAATCTTAATAAAAAATATAATGAAACTCTTCTTGATAGTATCATTAATAATAAAATAAATTCTTATGAAGTTGCATTTCTCAATCCTAATGAATTGAATCCTAAAAAATGGGAATTTTTAGTACAAAAACAAGAAATGAAAAAATTTAGAGAAGAAAATATGAGTGCTACTGATGTTTATTATTGTAAAAAATGTGGTGCTAAAAAAAGTCGTGTTTATCAAATGCAAACTAGAAGTGCCGATGAACCTATGACTACTTTTGTTACTTGTTTAGTATGTTTTAATACATTTAAGTTTTAATTTCTTTCACGTCCAGCATCAAATACCCATTTCTTTATAGGATTAATTTTTCCTTCTTTATTTATAGTTTGTAATGTATCGAAATTAATTTCATCTTTCATATAGTATTCTCTTAGTTCATCTGGTGTTTCATAATAACCATATTCTAGTTCTTTATACAAAAATTCTTCTGGAATCCCTTCGATAACTGATTTAGTTTTAAATATCTTATCGTCGATTATCTTCGCTCCAAATATTTCATTTATTGTTTCTGGTGATGCATTATAAATAGTTTTCCATTTTTCATTATTTAATATAAAATTACATAATTTCACTTTAGTATCTTGTGAAAGTAATGTCCCGTAACCGGCAGAACGTAAAGTTAATAATTCATTAAAATAATCTTCCTCCTTATTTTTTGATATATTTTTTATACTATCTATATTAATTCCTGTCATTAATGCCGATACACAAGATGGTAACAAATGTAAATTTTCACCATTATAATATCCACGATATACTGGATATGCAATATCTTCTATGATATTTTTTATATTTCCCTGTTTAGATTCAAATTCACTTATTATTTCAATATTCTTATTCTTTAAAATAAATTTGTATTTCTCTTTTACTATTGCAGTTGGATTTCCATCTATACTAATAACAAGATCACTATTTTCTAAATCTAACTCTTTGCAAATTCTAAATGTTATATTATCTTCTTTTACTAAATTATAATATTCATTATAAAAAATATTATCATGTTTTAATCTTTCATTCTTACCATTTTTTTGCATTTTTAAAGGAACATATAATGTATATAATGTATATTTCTCTTTTTCAGTTAATTCTTTATCATTTAGAACATCAATTGTTATACTTTTTGATATTGTATATGTGAGATCTTTTACATTTTTTTGAATGATATCATATACTTCTTTTATTTTGTCAAAGAAATCAAATACATTTTCTTTATCAATAAATAAGTAGACAAATTTATTTCTATAATACTCAGAATAATACATTCCATCTTTATATTCTTCGTTACTATTATCAATATTCATTAAATAATGTAAAGGTGAACATTTTGGAACACATGCAGGTATAAAATTACCAGATAAATAGATAGAATCCCAATTTAAACCGTTAAAAATATCATAATCATAATTTCCACTTAAAAAGAAATTTAATTTACGTTTAAAAATACTAAATGTATTTATCCCATAATCTGCATAATTCTTAATTTGATATAATCCTAATAAATTATTCATACTATTTATTTCTTTATCATTTTCCATTATACATAAGTATGGATTGGATTTTAGATTATATGGAGTATATGGGAAATAAGGAAGTTTCGAAGCAGTTGTGATATCTATAAAAATATCATCAAATTCATGTTTCTTTTCTTTTAAATATAAACTTAACCATTGGTAACCCATAGCATAACGAATTATATCTTTAGAATCTAAAATTACAGGTTCTACTAATGATAAAATATTTGGACATAATAGTAAATGACAAAGATCTTTTGATATTGCTAAAGATGTAAATAAATCGTATTTTTCTTTATTTGTTGTTGATGATTTCATTAAACTATTAATATATTCTTTTGTTAATGATACTTTTGATGCGGTACCAAAATCCCATTGATCAGTTTCTTTCGAACTTCTAATCAGTTTACTAAATCTTTCTGAAATCATTGGCACTTTATCACTACCATAATATTTAATTACAGATAAACTATCAAGTATATTTTTAATTGAATGTCCTCCTTCAAATATATAATTATATAATTTTAATAAACTTTCGTTCAATTCAAACATACATAATACATATTCTTTTTTATTTAATAATAGTTTATTATGATTAAAATTATTTAAAAAATTATCTGAGATTTCTACTAAAGAATTTTTATGATTTTCAATATTTACCATATTTCTACTTACATCTATTAGTGTATAATTCTCACTTAATTCACCAATTAATGATTTTGGTAAAGTACGATTCATCATCATTTCATACATTTCATCATCTTTTATTGTATCATCTCGCATACATATTGCTAAAACACGTTTAAAATCAGAACTCTTAATTTTATCTTCCATAGAAGCAAAAAAAGGATTCTTAATATGTGTATCTGTATTTACAATTATTTCCATCTTATTTGGAACTAATACTGGAGTATAATCATATGAATAAAATGGATTCGACATAATCTCTATTATAAATTAAAATATATTGATATTAACAAATAAATAAATCAATTTTTTAGTCACTATCAGTAAAATCATCTGAATCACTCTCATCTATAATTTCTTTATAATAAGTATCTTCATATGAAAGAATATGTTGTTTTACTAGAATATCTAAACTCTTTTTAATAAGTTCTTCAGAAATATCAAATTTTGAATTTACATGTTCTAATATTGAGGAATAATTCATTTTTTCATTTTTGCTTATAGCATACAAAATTACATTTGCTATTGTTTTTAAATCAACTTTCATCAAAGACTTAAAAGATATATTTTCTGATTTATGATTAAAATATTCATTTAATACAAATACATTTGGTATAGTTTCAATAATCAAGTTACTACGAATAAAACCATTTATTAATTGTTTAATTTTATTTTTTGGTATATTAGTTACTATTTTAATATACTCTAGTGATGAACTTTTATTATTTTCAAATAATGATAGAACTATATATTGAGGTATTGTCAACTCTAAATTATATGATTTAATACCAAATGTTAATTTTAAAATTACAGAACCAAAATTCAAATTCCATGCTATATCATGATTTGGTACAAGAGTTTTAAATAATGATTTATGCATAGCAAAATATGGACGAATTTTTAATGGTATATTATATGTTATCGTATCGTGTGGAATATTATCCCAGTAAAAATTATTATACACTTCTGCATTTATTTTTTTTCTTAACGGATCCCCAATTGAAGTTGTAAATCCACTATTTTCGGTTGAAGTTGCTTCTACTTCTACATTTTCATATAATTCTTTATAAGATGTTCGAATAGATTGAACATTAGTTAACATATTTTTCATTTGATTTACAATCTCAATATTTTTATTAGTTTGGAACTTTTTTAATATATTTTGTTCAAGTTCTAAATCAGATGTTTTATCCATAATCCTATTTTTAAACATGGTAAAGTAATATGTATCGAAAATTGTTCTATTAGTAAAACTATTTGCAATATTAAGAATAGTATTTATATTATCAATTGAATCATTATTTACTATCATAGTATTGAAATAAGAAATAATACTTTTGATATTTTCTTTATTTTGTTCAATTTTAGTACCTAACTGAAGAAAAAGTTTATTTTCATCATCATATTTTTTAAAATAATTGGCTATTGAATATAATATAGTTAATTTGTTTATTTCTGTTTTATTATCAATAAAATATGAACCGAAATAATTAAATATATCTAATTTTTGTGATAAAATATTATTATAGAATGATTTTTCGGATGTATTTTGAATAAAGTTTTTTTCCCAATCCCAATTTTCCATAAAAACTTTAAATTTATCAGTCATTATAAAATATCTTTTTGAAAATTTCATAAAAATATCAAAAGTAAGTTTACCTTCTGTTTTTAATTTTAATAAATTGTCATAAATATTTATTGTGTAATCATTGATTATCTTTTTTATTGTATCTTTACCAATATGTTTATTTGTTTTTATCATATCATACATGATCCTATTCACTTCAATTCTATTTACATAATCATAATTCATATACAAAATGTTTGTACACATTGTGTTAAATTTATTAATTTTCAATAATTGAGGTTGGTCTATTTCATATAATCTTAAAATATCTTGTTGAATATTCATTAGTTTATTTATTATTAGATATGAGTATTAACAGTATCATATATCAAAATCAATTTTTTTAAAAATTGAAATTATAATACTAAAAGCCTAATTATTAGCATATATTAAGTTATTATGGATCGTCTAATAAATATTTTAGAAAATGAGAAAAGTGAAAAAAGTAAAGTATATATTTACTCAGATAGTAGTTTTAATTTAAATTCAGAAATTGGAGGGTCAATTGAAATATCTCATAGTAAGTTTACTGAATTATTTGAAATGTTAAAAAAGAAACTTTCAAAATTCAAAACTATAATTATTAATCAATATAATTATCACGATTTAACAATGGATATTGATCAAGAGGGTAAAGTATCTGTTTATAAAAATGTTTTTATTGGTGATGTAATTGATGTAACATTTTTAGCAATAGTTAAACAAGAAGTTTCTGTTTCTGTAGAATATTTTCCTTCATTAGATTTATATCATTCTAAAAGTAAAAAAATTATTAAAAGTTTCTATTGGATGCCAATTACTGTTGACTTTATTGAAGAGACATATGATGATGAAAATAAAATATATTATATACAATATTCCTTTAATAACCATTGTGAAAAATCAAAATGGTTACTTGGTAAACTTCAAAATATTCTTAAAATAACATCTTCTTAACCACCATAAATAATAAAGCATATAATAATGCATAAATTATTACTCCTATAAATGGTATTTGTCCTGTGACTCTATCAGAATTTAATTGAGGTATATATTGAGCGAGAATTGCTAATACTTGAGGATTTGATAAAACTATTGTTAATACAAATACTATTAATGGATCACGAGCTATTTCCGGTAACATAGATAAATAAACTTCGTTTTTGTCAACAACTGGTATATCTTCATCTAAATCATCCGAAGTACCAATCATATACGATTCTTCTGGTAAATTTTCTGAAACATCACGAGCAAAGTCTTCTATCTCTTGGTTTGAATCATATAGAGGATGTTCTAAATAACCATTTTTCATTTGACCTGGATATGGATTATGTTGATTTTGATGTACTAAATGTTGAGCATTATGTCCTTGTTCAGCTTCTAAATTTTGCATCATTCCATATTGTCCTTGTTGCATATTTTGCATATTCTGCATATTTTGTACATTCTGCATATTTTGCATATTTTGCATAGGTCTATGATTATTCATATCACCCATTCTTTCTTGGGCTTGTAATTCCTGAATACTAGTTCCGTTCATTTTATATATTTATATGAGATAACTATATAAAATTTTTTGTTCTTATAATCTTGAATTTAATGAAGTTGAATTATCTAATTTTTTTATATCTTCCTCAGTTAAATTTTCTGTTATATCTTTATTTTCTTTTAGTGCTTGTTTATATCTTAATTCAACTAATCTACGTGCATTAAGAACAACAGGTAAATTATTAATCTTTTCAGAATCTTCCTCTTCTTCTTGAGTCATTTTTCTTAGTTCTTTATTTGCATAACTAATTTTTAAAATTTTATTTATAAATTCTTTATTAACATCAGTATATTCAGTATCATGAGTTTTACCAACTATCCATATATCACCTCGAATTACATATTTTTCATCTAGATATGTAGCATAAATATTTACTACATCATTATCAGGTTTCTTTTGCATATATAAATCAAAACTACACTTTAATAATCTGAATTCCACTTTAACAAAAAGATCTTTTTTATCTTCAAATAACTCTTGAATAGGGTATTGTTTGAATTCAAATTCTTCAATTGTACCATCAGTTTTCAATACAACACCTGTATGTTGGGTTTTACGTAATAAAATATGTTCTAATTCTTCATAAGATACATTTTCATTTTTACAAGTTCCATTTTCTAGAATTTCACTTTTTAAAATGACACAATTACCGTAAATCTCTTCTTTATCAATATTTAAGTAACTACCTAAATAATTTTTATATTCTTCATCTTTCTTTAAATTAGGATTATTTTGATCTAAATAACAAATCTGATAAACTATTTTTTCATTCTCATAAATAGTTGATGTTGCACCCATCATATTATGGTCTAAACCAATTACTTTTACAATTAATTCCATCATTTCTTTAGACTTGACTTTTTCTAATTTTATAAGTTTAGATATTGATTTAGGTGTAACTTCTCCTTGATTTGGTGTAATTAATCCAATTGTATATTCCATTACTATTTTTTAACTTTAAATCTTTATATCTACTCCATTGAAAGATCTATTGGACATATCATTATTTGGGTGTTTAATTTATAACATTTATTATTTTTTCTGAAAATTATTTTTTTCACATATGATGCTCTTGGTCCATGATATGATTCAGGTTCACGATTAAATTTATTATAACCTAATATAAAACCTATTAAACATCCTATTACTATCGTGATTATATTTATCAACATTAAATATTTTATCCTTTATTATTATATAACTATAAAATGTTTCGTTTATATAATGGCTATTTTGTTGATAAAAAAATTATTCTAATATATGTTTTGCTTTTGTTATTAGTTATGGGTTTTGGAATATTTCAATTTAATAAAAAAGTTCCTATACAAAAATGTCCTATGCAAAAATGTCCTATGATTAAATATGAACAAACACCATCTGAAGATTCAACTACAGTTGTTAAACAAACTCAACCAATTATTAATCGAATACAAAGACCAATTAATCCAATTAATCAAATTAATCCAATAAATAGATTTGATCATATAATAGATAATCCAGAAATTGATCCAATATCTAGTTATGATTATGATAAAGTATTTGATCCATTAACATTTCCTAATAGAAGAGTACAAAAATGGGAACTTCCTCCTCCACAATTAAAAGCTATGATTGATATTCATACACAAGGATATCCTGATTCATTTAGACAATTAGGAGTATTAGTTCGAGAAACAAAAGGTAATGATGAATTTCAACAAAATCAAGTTTTAAGATTATATGGTAGAGAATTATATCCAAAAGCAGAAAGATATGAATATTATACTGAAATGACATCAGGTAATAATGTAATAAAAATTCCAATTACAACTCGTAGAGGAGGAGATAAAGAATTGTATGATAGAGATGTTGTTTATATTGATGAATTAAGAGGTGAATATCGTGTTAAGATACATGATTATGATTTCCCTAAATACTATCCAGATTTAATTTAAAATAGTATTATTCATCTTGATGACTATCTATAAATTTTTTATCTATTTTTATATCATCATATAATCTATGTAATAATTTTGTTTGATTAGTTTTTAATACTTTTTTAAGATTATCATATTTTTTTATTCTATTACCCGCTTCATCTATAAATTCGAAAACGTCATTTTTATCTTTTTCAAATTCAAAACTTCCAGTATGAACATTTGCTATTTTCTCAAATACTTTTTCAAAAAATCTCTTTAATTTCATATCAATTACCCATTTATTATCACCATTATAATAACTAAACTTATTTCGAGCTAAATCACAACAAACTATTAATCGCTCTGAATTCTTTCTACCATCTATAAATCTACCATGAATATATAAATAACTCCCTTCTATTACTGGTTTATTCTTTATTATTGCAATCTCTTCTTCTGTTAATGGTCTCTCCATCTCTATATCAATGTTTGTTGACGGTTTTATATTATTAACTATATAATTATAAACATTTTGATTATTGTTTATTGTTTTACTTGAACTTGTTACTTTTGTTATAAGTTCACTTATTTGATTATCTTTTTCATGCATCTTTTTTATTATTTTCATTAATTGTTTATCTTTATTTTTTAACATATCTATCATATCTTCTTTGGAATTATCATTTAAATGACGTTTCATGTGACGTGTATATGAATCTTTCCTATTTGTTGAATATTTACAATAAGTACAATTATAATGTATCTTATCAGCAATCTTAATATCATAGTTTTTTAAATGCCGTTTAGATAAACAATGTCGATCGTAATGAGCTTTATTTAAAGTTTTATAACAACATTTTTTACATATGAATTCTTTTTCTATCATTCTATAACATTCTAATATAAAATATTCCTAATTTAATCATGAATTGTGGGTAAAAATTTAATTTTTTTTGTTGGTATTTATACTTTTTATTTATTTACCCACAAAAATATCAAAAAAATTGTGGGTAAATTTTATGTCATTATTTGGATATATATATACTTTTTACTAATATTTTACCCACAATTTACCCACAATTTTTTGCGGGTAATTCGTATACTTATTTACTTTTTAACTTGAATTTTTAATAAAGTAATCATGATAACGAATTATATTTTTTAATAAGATTTTCAAACCTAAAAATTATTAAAATTTACATGATTTTTAGGGAAAATTTTTTACTTTTTTTATTAAAAAATTTACTTAAATATTCCCATTAAATCCATCGATTATAATACTTTTTTATCATTCGTATCATAAAAATTATAGGGTGTTAAATTCAATATTTTGAAATCTTTTTTAGTATTTTATAAAAATCAACACAGAAAAGTTGTGTTGATTTTTTCAAAAGTTTAAAATCAAATTGAAAATTAACAATTTTTAGTGTTAACTTAAATTATTATTCTTATAAAACTATCATATCTTTACTTTTTTAATCATATTAATATGTGAAGTTTCAAAAGTATTCTATTATTAGTAAAGTTTCAAAAGTA
>CERD01112889.1_pt1 | contig 29814 bp, 27 predicted proteins | sample 530931 | NCBI WGS metagenome assembly CERD01 (sample SAMEA2621101, study PRJEB7988) | marine metagenome | isolation source: saline water (ENVO:00002010), including
GAAGACCGTGAGCGCTTCCAGCAGATGGTCGAGCGCCTGAACCTGCGCCAGCCGCCAAACGCGACCGCCCGCAGCGAAGAAGAGGCACTTGCCGCCTCGAAAGTGATCGGTTATCCGCTGGTGGTGCGTCCGTCTTATGTACTGGGCGGTCGGGCGATGGAAATTGTTTACCAGGAAGAAGAGCTCAAGCGCTACATGCGCGAAGCGGTGAAAGTGTCGAATGACAGCCCAGTGCTGCTCGATCACTTCCTCAACTGCGCCATCGAGGTCGATATCGATGCGGTGTGTGACGGCGAGCACGTGGTAATCGGCGCCATCATGCAGCACATCGAACAGGCCGGCGTGCACTCCGGTGACTCCGCCTGCTCACTGCCGCCTTACTCACTGCCGGCGCACATCCAGGACGAAATTCGAGACCAGGTCAAGAAGATGGCGCTTGAGTTGGGTGTGGTCGGTCTGATGAACGTGCAGATGGCCGTGCAGGGCGAGGACATCTTCGTTATTGAGGTCAACCCACGAGCGTCGCGTACTGTGCCTTTCGTATCGAAATGCATCGGCGTCTCGCTGGCGATGATTGCGGCACGTGTCATGGCCGGTAAAACGCTGGCCGAGGTCGGGCTGACCGAAGAAATAATTCCAGAATTCTACAGTGTTAAAGAAGCGGTTTTCCCCTTCGCCAAGTTCCCGGGTGTCGACCCGATCCTCGGCCCGGAAATGAAATCGACCGGTGAGGTGATGGGGGTCGGCGACAGCTTCGCTGAAGCCTTTGCTAAGGCTCAGCTCGGCGCTAGCGAGATTCTGCCGAACAGCGGCTGCGCGTTCATCAGCGTGCGCGATGATGACAAGCCGCACGTAGCACAGGTGGCACGTGATCTGATTGAGCTTGGTTTTGAAGTGGTCGGTACGGCTGGCACGGCAAAGATCATCGAGGCTGCCGGGCTGCCGGTACGTCGGGTGAACAAGGTAACCGAGGGTCGCCCGCACGTTGTCGACATGATCAAGAATGACGAGGTCACCCTGATCATCAATACTACCGAGGGGCGTCAGTCCATCGCCGACTCTTACTCAATCCGTCGTAACGCTCTGCAGCACAAGATCTGCTGCACCACCACCCTGGCTGGTGGGCAGGCGATCTGTGAGGCGCTGAAGTTCGGTCCCGAGAAGACCGTACGTCGCTTGCAGGATCTCCATGCAGGAATCAAGGCATGACTAAATACCCAATGACTGTCCAGGGCGCGCGCGCCTTGGAAGAAGAGCTGCACCATCTCACCAAGGTCCTTCGCCCCAAGCTCAGTCACGACATCGGCGTGGCGCGTGAGCTGGGGGATCTCAAGGAAAACGCCGAGTATCACGCCGCTCGCGAACAGCAGGGCATGGTCGAAGCGCGGATTCGTGATATCGAAGGGCGTTTGCAGAATGCCCAAGTCATCGATGTCAGCAGCATTCCGCACACTGGCAAAGTGATCTTTGGGACCACCGTTGAGATTGCCAATGTCGAGACTGATGAGCGCGTCACCTATCAGATCGTTGGTGAGGACGAAGCGGAGATCAAGCTGGGCAAGATCTCCGTAGGCTCCCCAATTGCGCGCGCCCTGATCGGCAAGGTCGAAGGTGACGTCGCTGTGGTGAAAACGCCGGGAGGACTGGTCGAGTTCGAGATCGTCGAGGTTCGCCATCTCTGAGATTCGACCAATGCGCGCAGGCGTGATTAGTTGGCAGCTGGCCCAGACATTCTGGGTCGGCGGGTTATGGCTGCTGCAGTTTGTAATGCTGCCGTCGTTGGCCAAGATCGGCTTGGCGCCGTTGCTGATCGAAGAGGTCGCCGGCAGTCTGCGGCCTTTGCTGGTGGGCTTCGCTGCGTTCTGTGTGTTGCTTCAGGCGGCGGTGCTGATCCAGCTCTGCGGGCTTGGTAGTCTTTGGCGCGATCTGCGAGGTCAGCTGTTACTGGCAGTGCTGCTCCTGGCCGGAAGTCATTTTTCGGCGCGGGCGGGGATTATCGAATCACCGTACTGGTTGGTGTTCAGTTACTTGGCGATGGGCTTGTGCGGGTTGATCCTGGTGCTGCAAGTCGCTCCCGGTCGGGAGCGATAGCAGAAGACGGCGGCTGAAAAGTGGATCAGCTCTGGAAGCGATGCACGTTAGAGAGCTGTTTGTTCACTTTGGGGTTCTTGCGATAGATCAGTGCCATCTTGCCGATAGACTGAACCAGTTCGCAGCCGCCAATTTTGCACAATTCATCGGTTAGCGCGCGCCGATCGTCACGCTCGGTGATCCGCAGCTGCACCTTGATCAATTCGTGATCGTTGAGGGCTCGCTCCAGCTCGGCTTGTACGCCTTCGGTCAAGCCGTTCTCCGATACGATCAATACAGGCTTCAGATGATGGCCGATGGATTTGTACTGTTTCTTCTGCTCGTTAGTGAGCGGCATAATTCGACCCTTGCGTCAGAACCCTGGAAAACCCGGCTAGTGTAACTGACACGCTCTGAGCCGCACAGATGAGGTAACAGCTTGGCACGCTCCAAGACCAGCCCGCGTTGGCTGAAAGAACATTTTGACGATCCCTATGTAAAGATGGCGCAGCGGGATGGCTATCGGTCGCGAGCGAGCTACAAGCTTCTCGAGATTCAGGAAAAGGATCGTATTCTCCGGCCAGGCATGACAGTGGTCGATCTCGGGGCTGCACCGGGCGGCTGGTCGCAGGTCACCAGCAGGGTGATCGGTGATCGCGGGAGGCTGATTGCATCCGATATTCTGCCCATGGACAGCATTGCGGACGTTACCTTTGTTCTCGGTGATTTTACTGAGGACGAAGTATTCGCTGAGATCCTTCAGGCCATCGGTGAAACGCAAGTTGACCTTGTGATTTCCGATATGGCCCCCAATATGAGTGGGGTGAAGGTTGCTGACCAGGCGCGAGCGATGTTTCTCTGCGAGCTTGCGCTTGATCTGGCCATGCGAGTTCTGCGCCCCGGTGGGGACTTTCTGATCAAGATTTTCCAGGGGGATGGTTTCGATGCCTACCTGAAGGATGTGCGGCAGAATTTCGATAAGGTGCAGATGCGTAAACCCTTGTCATCAAGGGACCGCTCACGTGAACAGTATCTGCTAGCGCGCGGATACCGCGGCGATGGCAACGCGCTGGAAGCGCTGCGGTCTTAACCGAATGGAGCTGAACCATCCCGTCGAACCCGAGCCTATGATTTACCGGCTAGCATGTTTCATATCGGGTTACAGACCGAGCTGCGCGTTCAGCAACGTTGTGTAGTAAGTTAGGCCGAGAGCGAACCATCGGCCGTCATGCAGGCTCCCGAAAACCCGCCTGCTCTAGAGGGTAGTGAATTGAACGACATGGCAAAGAACCTGATTTTGTGGTTGATCATTGCCGCTGTCCTGGTGACGGTGATGAACAACTTTTCCAGCCCGACAGAGCCGCAAACGCTCAACTATTCGGATTTCATCGAGCAGGTGAAAGAAGGTCAGGTCGAGCGCGTGACCGTCGACGGTTTCGTCATTACCGGCAAGCGCAGTGACGGCGAGACGTTCAAGACGATTCGCCCCGCGATTCAGGACAACGGCCTGATCGGTGACCTGATCAACAACAATGTGGTGATCGAAGGCCGGCAGCCTGAGCAGCAGAGCATCTGGACGCAGCTGTTGGTAGCTAGCTTCCCAATTTTGGTGATCATTGCGGTTTTCATGTTCTTCATGCGGCAGATGCAAGGCGGCGCGGGTGGCAAAGGCGGCCCGATGAGCTTTGGCAAGAGCAAGGCTCGCCTGCTGTCCGAAGATCAGGTCAAAACCACATTTGCTGATGTCGCGGGTTGTGACGAGGCGAAAGAAGAAGTCACCGAACTGGTCGAGTTCCTGCGAGACCCCGGTAAGTTCCAACGTCTCGGAGGCCGTATTCCGCGTGGGGTGCTGATGGTTGGATCACCGGGTACCGGTAAAACGCTTTTAGCCAAGGCGGTCGCTGGCGAGGCCAAGGTTCCGTTCTTTACCATCTCCGGTTCCGATTTCGTTGAGATGTTCGTCGGGGTGGGTGCTAGCCGCGTGCGCGACATGTTCGAGCAAGCCAAGAAGCATGCACCGTGCATCATTTTCATCGATGAGATCGACGCTGTCGGTCGCCATCGCGGCGCGGGTCTCGGCGGTGGTCACGACGAACGTGAGCAGACGTTGAACCAGTTGCTGGTCGAGATGGATGGTTTCGAAATGAATGACGGCATCATCGTCATTGCTGCCACGAACCGCCCGGATGTGCTCGATCCTGCGCTGCTTCGCCCCGGTCGTTTCGACCGTCAGGTAGTCGTTGGGCTCCCCGATATTCGTGGTCGCGAACAGATTCTTAAAGTCCACATGCGCAAGGTTCCGCTTGGTGACACTGTTGAGCCGGCTTTGATTGCGCGGGGCACACCTGGTTTTTCAGGTGCGGACCTGGCCAATCTGGTGAACGAAGCGTCGTTGTTTGCGGCACGCGCCGGCAAGCGTTTGGTGGAAATGAAAGAGTTTGAGCTGGCCAAAGACAAGATCATGATGGGCGCAGAGCGCAAGTCCATGGTCATGTCCGAAAAGGAGCGACTCAATACGGCCTATCACGAGGCGGGGCATGCCATCGTGGGGCGCGTCGTTCCGGAGCACGATCCTGTTTATAAGGTATCGATTATTCCACGCGGTCGGGCTTTGGGTGTGACGATGTTTCTACCCGAAGAAGACCGTTACAGTCTTTCCAAGCGAGCCTTGATCAGTCAAATCTGCTCGCTGTTTGGAGGCCGTATCGCTGAGGAAATGACGCTCGGCTTTGAGGGGGTTACCACTGGTGCCTCCAATGACATCATGCGTGCTACCCAGCTGGCCCGTAATATGGTTACCAAGTGGGGCCTGTCCGAAAAGCTGGGCCCGCTGATGTACGCAGAGGAAGAGGGCGAGGTGTTCCTTGGCCGCAGTGCGGGTAGTCAGCACACGAATGTGTCCGGTGACACGGCAAAAATGATCGATCTCGAGGTTCGTAGCATCATTGATCAGTGCTACGGCACGGCTAAGCAGATTCTTGCCGACAACCGTGACAAGCTCGATGTGATGGCCGAGACACTGATGAAGTACGAGACCATCGATGCTGATCAGATTGATGACATCATGGCTGGCCGAACTCCACGTGAGCCTCGTGACTGGCAGGATGGCTCTGGTCCAACCGGAACGCCTATTCAGCCAGAAGGTGGCCGCCCACAGGCGCCGATTGGTGGTCCCGCTGGCGAGCATTAAGCTAAGGCTGCGTTAGATGAGGGAAAAGATGTACTCAACCCGGCTGTCTTGTGGCAGCCGGGTTCTTGATTTGTCCCGCCCACATGTCATGGGCATCTTGAATGTCACTCCCGACTCTTTCTCCGATGGCGGCAGGCATGCGGGTGTCGTTGCTGCATTACGGCACGCCGACGCCATGATGGCGGCGGGGGCGACGTTAATTGACGTAGGCGGGGAATCGACTCGCCCGGGGGCGCGCGCTGTTGCGCCGATCGAAGAGCTTGAGCGTGTTGCGCCTGTAGTAGAGGCGATTGCTCGAGAGCTTGACGTGATTATCTCGGTCGACACCTCGACGCCTGCTGTAATTCGCGAGACTGCCCGGCTCGGTGCAGGCTTGATTAATGATGTCCGCTCTCTATCTCGCGATGGGGCGCTGGAGGCTGTAGCAAGCAGTGGGCTTCCGGTGTGCTTGATGCACATGCGAGGTGAGCCCGGCGATATGCAGAACGATCCGCGCTACGACGATGTCGCCAGCGAGGTCGTCAGTTTTTTGCGTGAGCGCATGGAGGCGTGTGCAGCTGCAGGCATCCCAGCCGCCCGGGTCGTGCTCGATCCGGGATTCGGCTTTGCAAAAAATCTCGCGCATAACCTGAGTCTGTTCAACAGGCTGGAGCAGCTCCATACGCTGGGGCGTCCGTTGCTTGTCGGTGTATCCCGCAAGAGTATGGTCGGCCAAGCGTTGCAGCGGGATGTGTCGCATCGTCTCTATGGCAGCCTGGCGCTAGCCGCGCTGGCTGTTGCCAAAGGCGCTAACATCCTTCGGGTGCATGACGTGGCCGAAACGGTTGATGTAGTTCGAATGATTGCTGCAGTGCAGGCGGCAGAATAGGGAATATGTATGGGTAGAAAGTATTTCGGCACCGATGGTATTCGTGGCCATGTGGGGCAATTTCCGATCACGCCGGAATTCATGCTGAGGCTTGGTTGGGCCGCAGGTATGGCATTTCGCAAGCATGGGAAATGTCGCATTTTGATTGGCAAAGACACTCGGATCTCAGGGTATATGTTCGAGTCGGCACTGCAGGCCGGGCTTTCTGCCGCAGGTGCCGATGTCTTGCTGCTGGGGCCTATGCCGACACCCGCGGTCGCCTATCTGACGCGTACCTTCCATGCGGACGCTGGTATCGTGATCAGCGCCTCACATAACCCTCATCACGATAATGGCATCAAGTTCTTCTCTGGCCGCGGGACGAAGCTGCCCGATGAGGTTGAGTTGATGATCGAGGAGCTGCTCGACACACCGATGACGGTCGTGGAGTCGGTGCAACTAGGCAAGGCTTCACGGATAAATGATGCGGCAGGGCGCTATATCGAGTTCTGCAAGAGCAGTGTGCCGACCAGCACAGATTTCAGCGGTATGAAGATTGTGCTTGATTGCGCTCACGGTGCGACCTACAAGGTTGCACCCAGCGTCTTCCGAGAGCTCGGGGCGGAGGTGACGGTTATCGCTGCTCAGCCGGATGGGCTGAACATCAATGCCGGCGTAGGCTCCACTCATGTCGCGCAGCTGCAGAAGGCCGTGATCGAGCAGGGCGCTGATCTTGGTATAGCCTTTGATGGTGACGGTGATCGGGTGATGATGGTCGATCATACCGGCACTCAGGTTGATGGCGATGAGCTGCTCTACATTATTGCCGCAGATTTGCAGGACCGAGACCGTCTGATCGGTGGGGTTGTCGGGACATTGATGAGCAACCTCGGTCTTGAATTGGCACTTAAGGCGCGCAACATTCCTTTTGTGCGGGCTAAGGTCGGTGACCGCTACGTGATGGCTGAAATGCTCGAGCGTGACTGGGTGCTTGGTGGGGAAAACTCAGGTCACATTGTCTGCGCGCAGCATGTCACCACTGGGGATGCCATCATTGCTGCGCTCCAGGTTGTGCTTGCTCTGAAGCGTCGCGGTCGTAGCCTTGCGCAGGAGCGCATGGTCTGGAGCAAATGCCCTCAGGTATTGATCAACGTGCGGTTCAGTGGCGATCGGGATCCGATTGCCCATCCCCAGGTGCAGGCTGTCTGTGACAGCGTTACGGAGCGTATGGCTGGTCGTGGTCGGGTGCTGTTACGAAAATCCGGCACCGAGCCGCTGGTGCGGGTTATGGTTGAAGGGGACGACGAAAATCAGGTCCGCAGTTACGCCGAGGAGCTGGCGAGCGCGGTTAAGGAAGTTTGTGTGTGATTTACGCTTGCCAAGTGCGTTTTCGTTGAGTACCATCTGCGCCCACTTTGACCGACGAGGTAAAGCATGCGTCGCCCTTTGGTAGCTGGTAACTGGAAGATGAACGGTACCCGCGCCAGCGTCGCAGAGCTGATCGAGGCGCTTCGCCAGCAGGATTTTCCGGCGGGTGTAGAAGTTGCTGTATTTCCATCGAGTCTGCATCTGACACAGGTCGTGAGTGGTCTACAGGGCAAGGCGATTGCTGTAGGGGCTCAGGACTGCGCGGCGGAGGCCGGGTTCGGTGCGCTGACAGGTGAGGAGTCGGCTTCTCAGCTGGTTGATGCGGGTTCCAGTTGGGTGTTGGTTGGTCATTCCGAGCGGCGTCTGATTTTGGGCGAAAGCGACGAAGTGGTAGGCGAAAAATTTGCAGCTGCATTGGTGTGCGGGATGACGCCTGTGCTATGTCTTGGGGAGACGCTGGAGCAGCGTCAAGCCGGGCAGACTCTGGAAGTGGTTGGTCGACAGCTTGCTAGTGTCTTGACTAACACTGGAGTTGGCGCGTTCGAAAAGGCGGTGGTGGCTTATGAGCCAGTCTGGGCGATAGGCACCGGGCTGACTGCGACGCCGCAGCAGGCTCAAGAGGTGCATGCTGCGATTCGGGAGCAGTTGGCTCGCGAAGATCGACGTATCGCTGATGGCGTGCGAATCCTCTACGGAGGCAGTGTAAAAGCTGAAAATGCTGCTGAGCTTTTCGAGATGCAGGATATCGATGGGGGGCTTATCGGTGGCGCCTCCCTGAAAGCGAATGATTTCGGTGCGATTTGTCGTGCCGCAGGGAACTGATCAGATGTTGCAGACTGTTGTGATTGTGGTGCATCTGCTGGTTGCCATTGGTGTGGTTGCGCTGGTGTTGCTGCAGCAAGGTAAAGGGGCTGATGCTGGCGCCTCCTTTGGTTCGGGTGCTTCCGCAACTGTATTTGGAAGTCAGGGGTCCTCTACCTTTCTTAGTCGATTCACTGCTATACTTGCGGCCGTTTTTTTTGCTACGAGTCTAGGGTTGGCATTTTTCGCAACTCGTCATGCTGACCAGCTCTCAGGGGCAGGTCTGCCGGATCCGGCGGCTCTTGAAGTGCCGGTCAGTAAGCCAGTAGTGGAAGATGTGCCTGTGTTGGAAAGCGCTCCATCCGCACCTGTTGCAGATGATGTGCCTGCGCTGCAGGAGCAGGAATAAGGTTTTTGCCGAGGTGGTGGAATTGGTAGACACGCTACCTTGAGGTGGTAGTGGCCATAGGCTGTAGGGGTTCGAGTCCCCTCCTCGGTACCAAACAAGCAGGCCCGCAGATGCGGGCTTTCTTGTTTTAGTCTTTCGGTTGACCTGTTGTCAGTGTGGTCGTATAATTCGTGCCCAGTTTGACGCGGGGTGGAGCAGTCTGGTAGCTCGTCGGGCTCATAACCCGAAGGTCGTTGGTTCAAATCCAGCCCCCGCAACCAGTTGATAAAAAGCCCCTGTCGAGGGGCTTTTTATTAGCTTCAAGCCAGGTCGCCGGCATCTACAGGCGATCGTCATGGATGGGCGTTTCGCCCATTTTTCATTTGTACAGCATGCGCGAGGGACTTCGATGTCGAGCAAGCTAGAACAGTTGCAGGCCTTGTTGGCCCCAGTGGTCGAGGCGCTCGGCTATCAATGCTGGGGTATCGAATTCATTTCGCAGGGTCGACATTCTTTGTTGCGGGTCTATATCGACCATTCCAACGGAATTCTTGTCGATGACTGCGAAAAGGTCAGCCGCCAATTGAGTGGTGTGCTCGACGTTGAAGATCCAATCAGCTCTGACTACACCCTTGAAGTGTCCTCGCCTGGTATGGATCGGCCTCTATTCACGCTCGAGCAGTTCACGGCCCATGTGGGCGAACAGGTCAAAATAAAGCTGCGTTCGCCCTTTGAGGGTCGGCGCAATTTCCAAGGTCTTCTGCGCGGGGTCGAGGAGCAGGATGTAGTGGTGCTGGTCGACGACCATGAATACCTGTTGCCGATCGACATGATGGACAAGACCAACATAATTCCCCGTTTTGAGTGAGTCGCGGATCCCGCGGACCCCAATGGATTGCGATAGGCGAGGCGTACGATGAGCAAAGAAGTACTGCTGGTTGTGGAGTCGGTATCCAACGAGAAAGGCGTACCGGCCAGTGTAATCTTCGAGGCATTGGAGCTGGCTTTGGCCACAGCTACCAAGAAGCGCTTTGAGGACGAGGTTGACCTGCGGGTCGAGATCAATCGGCAGAACGGTAGCTACGAGACCTTCCGCCGCTGGACGGTGGTCGAGGAAGAAGATTTCGACGATCCGGCACACCAGTTGACCGTCGACATGAAGCAGGCTGTCGATGCTGGGGCCAAAGTTGGAGATGTCCTGGAAGAAAAGGTCGAGTCAATCGAGTTCGGTCGGATCGCTGCTCAGACAGCCAAGCAGGTCATCGTGCAGAAGGTCCGGGAGGCCGAGCGCGCCCAAGTGGTCGAGGCCTATCGTGATCGCTTGGGCGAGATCATCTCCGGCACGGTGAAAAAGGTTACGCGAGACAGCGTCATTGTCGATCTGGGCAATAACGCGGAAGCGTTGCTGGCCCGAGAAGACATTATTTCTCGGGAAACCTTTCGGGTCGGTGCGCGAGTTCGTGCGCTGCTTAAGGAAATCCGTACCGAGAATCGCGGTCCTCAGTTGATCCTTTCTCGCACAGCGCCGCAAATGCTGATTGAGCTTTTCCGCATTGAAGTTCCGGAAATCGCCGAAGGGCTGATTGAAGTGATGGCTGCTTCGCGGGATCCAGGATCTCGCGCCAAGATAGCCGTGCGCTCGAAAGATAAGCGTATCGATCCGCAAGGCGCGTGCATTGGTATGCGCGGTTCGCGTGTTCAGGCCGTTTCCGGCGAGATCGGCGGAGAGCGTGTCGATATCGTGCTGTGGGACGAGAACCCCGCACAATTCGTTATCAACGCGATGGCTCCAGCTGAAGTGGCTGCCATCATCGTCGATGAAGATGCGCATGCCATGGATATCGCGGTCGGCGAAGACAATTTGGCCCAGGCAATCGGTCGGGGCGGGCAGAACGTACGTCTTGCCAGTCAGTTGACCGGTTGGACGCTGAACGTGATGACTGAAGCGGACATCCAGAGCAAGCAGCAAGAAGAAACTGGTGACATCTTACGCAATTTCATCGAAGAGCTCGATGTCGATGAGGAGCTGGCACAAGTACTGGTCGAGGAAGGTTTCACCTCTCTCGAAGAGATCGCCTACGTCCCTATGGAGGAAATGCTCGGCATCGAAGGCTTCGACGAAGATATCGTCAACGAGCTGAGAACCCGCGCCAAGGATCGCTTGCTAACTAAAGCGATCGCAACGGAAGAGAAACTGGCAGACGCCCAGCCGGCGGAGGATTTGCTTGCGCTGGATGGTATGGACAACGAACTGGCGGTCGAGTTGGCAGTGCGGGGTGTAGTCACCCGCGAAGACCTGGCCGAGCAGTCGATTGACGATCTGCTCGACATAGACGGCATAGATCAAGAACGTGCCGGCAAGCTGATCATGGCCGCCCGAGCCCATTGGTTCGAGTAAGTAATTAGCGGCCTGAGGAGAGAGATGCATGACGCAAGTCACGGTGAAACAACTGGCCCAGGTGGTCGACACACCGGTCGAGCGACTGCTACAGCAGATGCGTGAGGCAGGACTGTCGCACACCAGCGCCGAGCAAGTAGTGACCGATAATGAAAAGCAGGCGCTGTTGGCGCACCTAAAAAGCAGCCACGGCGCCAAGGTGGATGAGCCGCGCAAGATTACCTTGCAGCGCAAGACCACCACCAAGCTGAAAGTGGGTGGCAGCAAGACCATTAGCGTGGAAGTGCGCAAGAAGAAAACCTTCGTCAAGCGCAGTCCTGACGAAATTGAGGCGGAGAAGCAGCGCGAACTCGAGGAGCAGCGCGCAGCCGAGGAAGCCGCTCGTCAGAAAGCGGCTGAAGAGGCTCGCCAACAAGCCGAGGAAGAAGCACGTCGTCAGGCCGAAGCTGCAAAAACTCAAGCGCCGGCCGCCGCTTCACCTGAACCGGTTGCAGCTGTGTCTGCTGATCCTGCCCCGGTCGTTGCTCCCGTCGCCCCTCCCGTCGAGGAGCGCAAGAAGGATGAGCCGCGTCGTCCCGACAAAGCACGCAGCGACGACGACGAACGTCGTGATCGCAAGCAAGCTCAGCATCGCCCGTCCTTGAAGGCAAAAGCTCCGTTGTCGCGGACAGCGCGAAGCGGCGAAGACGACGCCGATGGCTTCCGCCGCGGCGGTCGCGGCAAGTCGAAGCTGAAGAAGCGCAACGCGCATGGTTTCCAGAGCCCAACCGGCCCGATTGTTCGCGAAGTTGCCATTGGTGAGACCATTACCGTCGGTGATCTGGCGCAGCAGATGTCGGTCAAGGCGGCGGAGGTCATCAAGTTCATGTTCAAGATGGGCACCCCGGTGACCATCAACCAGGTCCTGGATCAGGAAACTGCCCAGTTGATCGCTGAAGAGCTGGGCCACAAGGTCAAGCTGGTCAGTGATAACGCTCTGGAAGAACAGCTTGCCGAGCTGCTGAAGTTCGAGGGTGAAGCCATCACTCGTGCTCCGGTGGTGACTGTGATGGGTCACGTTGACCACGGCAAGACCTCGCTGCTCGACTACATCCGTCGCGCCAAGGTTGCTGCTGGTGAAGCGGGTGGTATCACTCAGCACATCGGTGCATATCACGTCGAAACTGATCGCGGAATGGTGACCTTCCTTGATACTCCGGGCCACGCTGCGTTTACTGCGATGCGTGCCCGTGGGGCTCAAGCGACTGATATCGTCATTCTGGTCGTGGCGGCGGACGATGGCGTGATGCCGCAAACCATCGAAGCAATCCAGCATGCCAAGGCTGCTGGTGTCCCGCTGGTAGTTGCCGTGAACAAGATCGATAAGCCGGGCGCCGATCTCGATCGCATCCGCAGCGAACTGTCCGTTCACGAAGTGACTTCGGAAGAGTGGGGCGGCGACACGCCGTTCGTATCTGTCTCCGCAAAGATGGGTACCGGTGTCGACGATTTGCTTGAGGCGGTTCTGCTGCAGGCGGAAATTCTCGAACTGACAGCAACCCCATCGGCCCCGGGCCGTGGTGTTGTGGTTGAGTCGCGTCTGGACAAGGGGCGCGGCCCGGTTGCTACCGTGCTGGTTCAGGACGGCACGCTGCGTCAGGGCGACATGGCCCTGGTTGGCTCCAACTACGGTCGTATTCGCGCCATGCTCGATGAGAACGGCAAGCCAATCAAGGAAGCTGGCCCTTCGATTCCGGTCGAGATTCTTGGCCTCGATGGCACGCCGGACGCTGGCGATGAGCTCAGCGTGCTGGCCGATGAGAAGAAAGCCCGTGAAGTGGCCTTGTTCCGTCAGGGCAAGTTCCGCGAAGTGAAGCTGGCCCGGGCACATGCCGGTAAGTTGGAAAACATCTTCGAGAACATGGGCCAGGAAGAGAAGAAGACGCTTAACATCGTCCTCAAATCCGATGTCCGTGGTTCCCTGGAAGCCCTGCAGGGCTCGCTCAGTGGCTTGGGCAACGATGAGGTTCAGGTGCGCGTCATCGGTGGCGGTGTCGGTGGTATCACCGAGAGCGACGCCAACCTGGCGCTGGCGTCCAATGCAGTGCTGTTCGGCTTCAACGTTCGTGCTGATGCTGGTGCGCGCAAGATCGTCGAGCAGGAAGGTCTAGATCTGCGTTACTACAACGTCATCTACGACATCATTGAAGACGTCAAGAAAGCGCTGACCGGCATGCTGGGCAGCGATGTTCGCGAGAACATCCTCGGTATTGCAGAGGTGAGGGATGTGTTCCGCTCACCGAAGTTCGGTGCCGTGGCGGGTTGCATGGTCACCGAGGGCATGGTGCACCGCAATCGTCCGATCCGCGTTCTGCGCGACGACGTGGTGATCTTCGAAGGCGAGCTGGAATCGCTGCGTCGCTTCAAGGATGACGTCGCCGAAGTACGTGCCGGTATGGAGTGTGGTATCGCGGTGAAGAGTTACAACGACGTCAAGGCCGGCGACAAGATCGAAGTATTCGAGAAAGTCGAAGTGGCGCGCTCGCTGTAACAGCAGCTGTTAGGCAACAGACGGCAAGCATTCAGGGGCGACCCTGAGGCTTGCCGTTTGCCTTTGCAGTACAACGTTTTTTAGGCTAGCAGCTTGCTGCTCAAGGCAGATTTTATGGCCAAAGAATTCAGCCGTACCCAGCGTATCGGCGATCAGATGCAGCGTGAATTGGCGCAGCTGATTCAGCGTGAAGTGAAGGACCCGCGTCTGGGTCTGATAACCATAACCGCCGTCGAAGTCAGTCGAGATCTGTCCCATGCCAAGGTGTTCATCACCGTCATGGGTAAAGACGACGATGAAGATGCGGTCAAGGCCAACCTTCGGATTCTCAACGACGCTAGTGGTTTCCTGCGGATGCAGCTGGGCAAGGCAATGAAGCTTCGTACCGTGCCGCAGTTGCACTTCAACTATGACGCCAGTGTGCGTCGTGGCGTCGAGCTGACATCGCTCATCGAGCGCGCTGTAGCAGAAGACCGCAAGCACAGCGATGATGTTGGAGAGTAGGCTTGGCACAGGTAAAGCGCATTCGCCGTGACGTTAGCGGCATCATCATTCTTGATAAACCCCGTGGGTTTACTTCGAACGCAGCCTTGCAGAAGGTTCGCTGGTTACTCAACGCCGAGAAAGCTGGACATACGGGTAGCCTGGATCCGCTGGCAACCGGCGTGCTCCCCCTGTGCTTTGGCGAGGCCACGAAGTTCTCTCAATATCTGCTGGACGCCGACAAGGGCTACGAGACCGTCGCCCAGCTTGGCGTGACTACCACGACGGCTGATGCTGAGGGTGAGGTGATTGAGCGCAAGCCCGTCTCCGTCGGCCAAGCACAGCTAGAGGCCGCTTTACCGCAGTTCCGGGGCGATCTGCAGCAGGTCCCACCAATGTACTCGGCGCTCAAGCGCGATGGCCAGCCGCTGTACAAACTGGCACGTGCAGGAGAGGTAGTGGAGCGCGAGCCGCGTTCTGTTACCATTGCCCGCTTGGATTTGCTCTCGCTTGAGGATGACCGAGCGCGTCTGGCAGTCGCCTGCAGTAAAGGTACTTATATCCGGACGTTGGTCGAGGATATCGGGCATGCCTTGGGTTGTGGTGCGCACGTAGCCGAGCTGCGGAGAACCCAAGCGGGACCGTTCGATCTGAGTCAGACGGTCAGTCTTGAAGAGCTTGAGCGGGTGCACTCAGAGGGTGGTGCTGAGGCGGTTGATGCCTTTCTGAAGCCAGTGGACAGCGGACTTGAACATTGGCCGCTGCTGCAGCTGTCAGAGCACAGCGCATTTTATTGGCTGCATGGGCAGCCGGTACGCGCACCGGAAGCGCCGAAATTCGGCATGGTGCGGGTGCAGGATCACAATGGTCGCTTCATCGGAATCGGTGAAGTGAGCGAGGACGGGCGCATTGCGCCGCGTCGACTGATTCGGTCCGAGTGACCGATACGCAGCGCGCCCTTAAGGTGCGTCGCGTTACGAGGATGGCTGTTGGCAGGCACGGTCACACCTCTTTTAAAACACGGGATGCAATCCCGGCCTGTTCATAGAAGGAGCCCATCATGGCACTTAGCGTTGAAGAAAAAGCCCAGATCGTTGGCGAGTACAAGCAAGCTGAAGGCGATACCGGTTCCCCGGAAGTGCAGGTTGCCCTGCTCACCGCCAACATCAACAAGCTGCAAGGTCACTTCAAGGCCAACGGCAAAGACCACCACTCCCGTCGTGGTCTGATCCGTATGGTTAACCAGCGTCGTAAGTTGCTGGACTACCTGAAGGGCAAGGACACTACTCGTTACAGCACCCTGATCGGTCGTCTGGGTCTGCGTCGCTAAGCGATGCTGGTGCGAAGCTGAATGCCAAAGCTGGAAGTGGGGTTTGCCCTGCTTCCAGCTTTTGCCTTTCAGAAGCGCACGTTTCGGACAGCGGTAGGGACGACTCCCACCCCTGCCCACAAATTTTGTGTGACATGTCCCGCGCGAGGCTGTGCCCGCAGGATGTGAGAACGATTCCCCCAAGGCAACAAAGAGAAGGAACCACCGTGAACCCGGTAATCAAGAAATTCCAATTCGGTCAATCGACCGTTACCCTCGAGACTGGCCGAATTGCCCGTCAGGCCACTGGTGCCGTATTGGTCACCGTTGATGACGATGTGACCGTGCTGGTCGCCGTCACCGGTGCCAAGACCGCCGACCCAAGCAAAGGCTTTTTCCCGCTTTCGGTCCACTACCAGGAAAAGACCTACGCAGCCGGCAAGATCCCGGGTGGCTTCTTCAAACGTGAAGCACGTCCTTCCGAAAAGGAAACGCTGACCTCGCGCCTGATCGATCGTCCGATCCGTCCGCTGTTCCCAGAAGGCTTTCAAAACGAAGTACAGGTCATCTGTACTGTCGTGTCGACCAGCAAGAAAACCGATCCGGACATCGCTGCGATGATCGGTACTTCGGCTGCGCTGGCAATTTCCGGTATTCCGTTCAACGGTCCGATCGGTGCCGCACGCGTCGCCTTCCATCCAGAAACCGGCTACCTGCTAAACCCGACATACGAGCAACTCAAGGCATCCAGCCTGGACATGGTTGTTGCCGGTACCAAAGACGCGGTTCTGATGGTTGAATCAGAAGCCAAAGAGCTGACCGAAGATCAGATGCTGGGCGCCGTACTCTTCGCTCACGACGAGTTCCAGGCCGTGGTTCAGGCCGTAACCGAGTTGGCGGCTGAAGCAGGTAAGCCGACCTGGGACTGGCAGCCGAAAGCTGAAAACACTCAGCTGCTCAGCGCTATTCGTAGCGAATTCGGCGAGGCCATCTCGCAGGCGTACACCATCACCATCAAGCAGGACCGCTATGCGCGCCTGGGCGAGCTGAAAGACCAGATCGTTGCCAAGTTCTCCGGTGAAGAAGGTCAGCCGTCAGCCGGTGAAGTCAAAGAAGCCTTTGGCGAAATCGAATACCGCACCGTCCGCGAGAACATCGTCAACGGCAAGCCGCGTATCGATGGCCGTGATACCCGTACTGTGCGTGGTCTGAACATCGAAGTTGGCGTGCTCGACAAAACTCACGGCTCGGCGCTGTTCACCCGTGGTGAAACCCAGGCGCTAGTGGTTGCCACTCTAGGCACCGCGCGCGACGCTCAGCTGCTCGATACCCTCGAAGGCGAGAAGAAAGATCCCTTCATGCTGCACTACAACTTCCCGCCTTACTCGGTCGGTGAGTGTGGTCGTATGGGCGCTACTGGTCGCCGCGAGATCGGTCACGGCCGTCTGGCCCGTCGTTCCGTTTCGGCCATGCTGCCAAGCGCTGACGAGTTCCCGTACACCATTCGCGTGGTTTCCGAGATCACCGAGTCCAACGGTTCCAGCTCCATGGCTTCGGTTTGTGGTGCCTCCCTCGCACTGATGGACGCCGGTGTGCCGATGAAGGCGCCTGTTGCTGGTATCGCCATGGGCCTGGTCAAGGAAGGCGAGAAGTTCGCCGTTCTGACCGACATCCTGGGTGACGAAGATCACCTGGGCGACATGGACTTCAAGGTTGCCGGTACCGCCAAAGGCGTTACCGCGCTCCAGATGGACATCAAGATCCAGGGCATCACCGAAGAGATCATGGAGATCGCGCTGGGTCAGGCGCTGGAAGCGCGTCTGAACATTCTCGGTCAGATGAATCAGGTCATTGGTCAGTCGCGTACCGAGCTGTCGGCCAACGCACCGACCATGATTGCGATGAAGATCGATCAGGACAAGATCCGTGACGTCATCGGCAAGGGCGGCGCCACCATCCGCAGCATCTGCGAAGAAACCAAAGCCTCTATCGACATCGAAGACGATGGTTCGATCAAGATCTTTGGCGAGACCAAGGAGGCTGCAGAGGCCGCCAAGCAACGTGTTCTGGGTATTACCGCTGAGGCAGAGATCGGCAAGATCTACGTCGGCAAGGTTGAGCGCATTGTCGACTTCGGCGCCTTCGTCAACATCCTGCCGGGCAAGGACGGTCTGGTGCACATCTCGATGCTGAGTGATCAGCGCGTCGAGAAGGTCACCGACGTACTCAAAGAAGGCCAGGAAGTGAAGGTTCTGGTGCTGGACGTCGATAACCGCGGCCGTATCAAACTGTCGATCAAGGATGTAGCTGCGGCCGAGGCATCTGGCGCATAAGCATCCCCGTGACAGAAAAAGAGCCCTTCGGGGCTCTTTTTTTTGCGCAGGCATAAGGTAATCAGATCGTTGCGCTAGCCTGGGTATTGCAGTCTGCACGCTTCGCTTGCTCGAAACATGCAGAGTGCTAGTGGCTTAACGGCACTATGCCGCGCTATGTATCTGAATAATAAGGGAATTTAATATTCCGCCATTTGGCATGCAGCTTGCGATCTCTAAGGTGAACCTGCGGTAGGGCTATGCCGCAGCAACTATGAGAAACAGGAGTGCGCCTCATGAACAAGATCCAGACCTCTATAACTGCTGCTGCTATTGCAACTGCCTTCAGCTTGCCGCTGGCAGGCGCTGCGTTCGCCGAAACCACCTCAGCTTTTGACGAAGCGCAACCGATGATGTTGGCTGCCAGCGACACCATGGATGCCGCTGAGCACACCGCAGACGAAGCGGGTGAGGCGATGTCCGACACCTGGATCACTACCAAGGTCAAATCTGCTCTGCTTGCTGGCGACTCGACTCCAGGCATGCAGATCGAAGTCGAAACCAATAATGGTGTCGTCTCTCTGTCCGGGACAGTTGCCACCGAGGCGCAGCGTGAGATGGCCATCGACAAGGCCAAGACCATCGAAGGCGTCAAAGACGTCTCTGCAGATGGCCTGAAAGCGGTGGACTAACCGCTTAGGCAATAAAAAACCCGCTGCTTGCAGCGGGTTTTTTATTATCCATCAGCCTCGTTCGCTATCGATGTTGCTGAGACGGTTACCTTCGAAGCGCAAAAAATGGTACATGCCATTGGTGGGGCCGTAAGTCCATTCCTCTATCTGGACCTCCTGACGGAAACCGTATTCGTCGACCAGCTCCTTATATCCGGTGAATGAACGGTTGGCCGGCTCACCGCACTTGGCGTGGACTTCGGCTGTCGAATCTCTCAGGCTGACCAGCTTGCTTCCGCAACGAAATGTCGAAGAAGCCTGCACCTGCAGCGCAAAGAACGTGAGGGTAAACCCGGCAAGCAAGGTACTTTTTCGCATGGCGACTCCCAGAGCTCAGTTGGCGCGACTGGTTTCGATCCGTACCAGCCGATTTCCCTCGAATGTGAGGATGCTGAATACGCCATTGTCTGGGCCGTAAACCCATTCTTCACGCATCATCTCGCGGCGTTGATGTGCGCCCAGGGTGTAACCCACCAGGTCACGCTGGACTGGTTCGCCACATTTACGCTCCACTTCAAAGGTCCGGTCGCCAGTGTTGATCAGGCTGCTGCCGCAACGGAGGGTGTCCGCGCCAACTCCTGAACTCATCAAGCCGACCGCGAAAGAAAGGCCCACTTTCCAATGCCGCCTGCCTGTCCGTTTCATTCCGCCTCCAGATGCAGCACCGTTGGGACTTCTCTACCTTGGGGAGTTTGGGCAATGCCTGTGTCGAGCAGGAAAACCCTGTCTGCTGCCAACCCTGTATTGTCTACCAGATAATCCTTGATGCTGGCGGCTCTCGCACGGCTCAGGCGTCGCAGAAGGGCGGTGCTGCTCTCTCGGCTGCTAACGATTGCCTGCCGCAGCTGTCGCGTTCGAGTGTCCTCGTCGAGGCTTTGCCACTCAGTGGGCGGCTGCTGTTGCAGGCGGCTGCGATAGATGCCTTCCAACATGGCGGCTTTTTCGTCTTCACTGATTTCAAGCATTGCAGGATCGGCGGGCACAGTGTCACCACGTCGCTGCAAGACCTTGTACCAGGTCTGTTGATATTCGCGCTCTAGCCATTGTTCGGCCAGTAGGGGCCCATCTACGGCGGGCGCGCTCATACCTTCGATCTCAAGCCTCAACACCGGTCGCTCCTTGAGCGCACTTGCGAGCGTATCCAGGTTGCTACGCGCAGCACTGTCCAGTTCGCTGCTGCCCGGCGGAAAGAGGATTTGACTGAGGTCAGCCTGGTCACGACCCACGAGCCCACCGAGAAATTTGAATGGGGACTTGGCCGCTTTAACCACCAGATTGCGCAGCGTCTGCCAGATGATAGGCACTACATCGAACTGTGGATTCTTGAGATCTCCCTGTACCGGAATCTTCAGCGCAATGGTGCCGCTGCTGTCCTTCAACAGCGCCACTGCAAGGCGTATTGGCAGATCGACGGCCTGTTCGCTGTCGACCTTTTCGCCCAGCTGCAATTCCTCCAGCACCACTTCGTTTTCAGCATTCAGCTGCCCTTGCTGGATGCGGTAATGCAGGTCCAGATTCAAGCGGCCCTTGCGGATGCGGTAGCCAGCGAACTTGGCCGAGTAGGGCGAGAGCGTCGTCAGTTCGACCTGTTTGAAACGGGTGATGATGTCGAGGCTCTGGAGTGGCTCGAAGGGCGTCAGGCTGCCCTCGATGCTCACAGGTGCGTAGCGGTCAACCTTGCCCTGTATATCAACGCTGGCAGCGTTGTGTTGTCGTTTGTCGATTGTGCCAATGCTGCCGCCAAGATCCTGGATGGCAGTGATGAACGGCGGACGCAGACTCAGGTCAGCGAAATTGGCCGAACCGTCGGCTATCTGAATCCCGCCGATTCGTAATGCGAAGGGCACGTCTGGCTCGTCTGGAGATGCTGCTGCCTCCGAAGAAGCCACCGCTGGACTGGGCGTAGCTGCGGGCTTGTCCACCAGCAGGTCATTGATGTTGGTCGACAGGTCCGGGTTGATAATGAAGCGTGCATACGGTTGGTTCAGGTCGAGCTTGTCGATCTGCAGCTCGCTCGGGTAGTTGTAATCCAGCCCGCTGATCTGTAACGACTGCCATTTCACCAGATCCCGGTCCTGAATGGTGTCCAGTGTATGGAGCTGTGTGATCTCGGCGGAACCGCCGATATGAAATGCCAGCGGTTCGATGCCCTTTAAGTCGACGGCAAGCTGGCCGGCCAGCAGTCCGCTGCGCAGCTCCAGGTGAACGAATGGTGACATGTAAGGCTGCGCCAAGCGCAGGTCGATACCTGCCAGCGTCACGTCGAAACGTCCCTGCATTGGCGTCAGCGTCAGTTGCCCTTCGGCAAGCAGCGAGCCTTGTTTGCCGACCTCTGTCTTTAGTTTTAGCTCCACTGGAGAGCTGCCGCGGCTGTCGAAGTTGCGCACGTCCAGATCGAGCGGCCCGACTTCCAGTTCGACGTTCGGCTCCGGAGCTTTGTCAGCCAGGTGCAGCTGGTAACCACGCAGTTCAGCGTCAGCTATAACGATCCGCCAAGGTTGACTGGGGGCATCGCTTTTTTGCGCTGGCTGAGGCTCTTCCTGCGTTGGTTCGTCAGTTGTTTCGGTGGGCTGTGGCTCCGCATTGCCTGCCATAAGGCGCTGCCAATTGAGTTGGCCATCAGGCTCGCGGATCAACCAGCTTTCCAGAGCCTGGCTGCGTACCTGGCCTAGGGTCACTTGTCGCTTCTGCAAATCCAGCGAAGTTTGGGCAATCTCTGCTCTCTTCAGACGAAGTAGTGGCTGCCCTTCCAGACTATCGATGCTTAGCGAGGCCAGCGTAGCGCTCGCGTCGCTCAGTTGCAGCGAAGTGCCTTCGCTGAGGTCGAGTTGATAGTCCGTCTTCAGGCTCAGCTTTCCTTCGTTAAGAGCGAGCGGGGCCATGTCGCGGACATAGGGCCAGAACGTCTGCAGCGCCAGTCCGTCGATTTCAAGCTGGCCGGTTGATGTGATTGGGGAGAGGTTGAGCTGACCTTTCCATTCGATATGTGATCCGTCCGGGCCCTTGGCCACCAGAACGGCATCAGCCGCGTCGGCTGAACGGGTCGCAAAGTTAAGCAGTTCGAAATCCAGCGAGTCGAGGATGAAGTCGATCGGCTCTTCGGTTCGCTGATCGGCGAAGTGCACCCGGCCGCCGGCCAATTTCAAGCGGTCGATACGCAGGGCAAGGGGCTCGGAGTCCTCTTCCGGCAACGCTTCAGCCCGAGGCAGCTCGAACAGCTCGGTCAGGTTCAATTTGCCGTCGAGGTCAAACAGAACTTTGGCATTCGGCCCGATGAGCTCGATAGCCGAAAGGTGCAGGGTTCGACTCCATAGGCTGTCCCATTCGAGGTCGAGAAATAACCGTTCGAACGCTAGTTGCTCGGCCTCCGGCTCGCCCATGTGCAGCTTGTGGAGCCTTAGCTCAAGCGTGAACGGGTTGAACTCAATCCGCTGAAGGCGTGCCGGTACCGTCGCGTAATGGGCCAGTTGCTGATTTACGACGCGCTGCGCCACTCCGGGCAAGATCAGAAAACCGAGCAGGCAATAAACGATCAGGGCGGTCATCAGGCCGATGAGCGCGCGCTTCAATCCGTTGGGCATGCGGACCTACTTTCCAGGCGATGAACTGCTTGGAGTATGGCATGACACGCGGGTTCCTCCCGCGAGCGGGGGAGCATTGCCTCACAACTGGAGCATCAGCACCTTGAGCGGCGGCTTGCCGTCCTTTGATGGGAAGTCGGCTGCCGGTGGCAGCACCTGGCAGTCCCGAACCGGTCGCCCTGCCTTGGTCGCGCAGCGCAGGACCTGATCTCTCCAGTCGTCGAGGTCGACCTTTGCCAGGTTGTTGCAGCAGATCAGTACGCCGTTCTCAGCCGTGGCGAGCAGTGCGGGTTTGAGCAAACTCTGGTAATCGCGCAGCAGGTCGACTGTGCCGAATGCGCTCTTTGACCAGGCCGGTGGGTCGAGCAACACCAGATCGAACTGCTTGGGTGAAAGGCGCGGGTAATCCGGCAGAGGACGGCCGCGCCGCTGTGGAATAGGCATGTCGGCGAGCTGACGGATCGCGGGAAAGTAATCTGACTGAATGAACTGCATCGGGACCAACTCAGGGTTCAGCGCACCGTTCTCGCGGCCGACCGCGAGGTTGCTTTCGGCGAAGTCCATGTTGCACACCTCGCGAGCGCCACCAGCGGCAGCGCTGAGGCCGACGCCGCAGGTATAGGCGAAGAGGTTGAGCACTGACTTGCCCGCGCTGTTGGCCTTGATCCAGCGGCGGACATTGCGCAGGTCCAGAAACAGCAGTGGGTCCTGACCGCTATGGCGCGCGCGAACGCGGTAGTTCAGGCCCCACTCATGGCCGATCAGATCTTCCAGCGCAGCTGGATCGGCGCGGTAGACGGGGTCACTGCGGTCAATACGCGAGTTACCTTGAGAGCGGTCGTTGTAGGCGAGTAACAGGCGTGTGCCCAGGTTCGTGCAGGTCTGCTCATGCAGGGCCAGCAGGGCGCCACGTTCGAGCGTCTGATGGAAGCTCTGCACCAGCAGCAGCGGGCCATAACGGTCGACGGTGAGGCCGGGAGCGCCCTCTTGGCTGCCATGGAATAACCGGTAACAGTCGGTGGCCTGATGGTGCAGTTCGGACAGCAGTGCTTCGCGATTGAGGTAAGCGGCGCGCAGCGCCTGTTCGAGAGAGGACATGCGCGGCGGCTCGGGAAGAGGGCCGCGCAGTTTAGCGGAAATCGCCGGCGTTTGGCCGGCGGGCTACCCGTCGGTCAGCGTTCGATTGCCAGCGCGACGCCCTGACCGCCACCGATGCAAAGCGTCGCCAGTCCTTTGTGGACGTCGCGGCGGATCATTTCGTGCAACAGAGTCACCAGGATGCGGCAGCCAGATGCGCCGATCGGGTGGCCGATGGCGATGGCGCCGCCGTTGACGTTGACCTTGTTCGCGTCCCAGCCCAGTTCCAGGCCCACCGACAGCGCTTGTGCCGCAAAAGCTTCGTTGGCTTCTATCAGGTCAAGTTCGTCGAGTGTCCAACCTGCCTTTTCCAGGCAGCGGCGTGTGGCCGACACCGGGCCAATGCCCATTATGGCCGGGTCGACGCCAGCGTTGGCATAGCTGGCGATGCGAGCCATGACCGGTAGGCCGAGCGCCTTGGCTTTTTCGGCACTCATCAGCAACACCGCTGCTGCACCGTCGTTGAGGCTGGAGGCGTTACCCGCCGTGACGCTGCCGTCTTTCTTGAAGGCTGGTTTGAGCTTGGCCAGGCTCTCTGCCGTGGTGCCGGCCCGCGGTTGTTCGTCGGTGTCGAACACCAGCGGCTCTCCTTTGCGCTGCGGAATCTCGATTGGGGTGATTTCCCCGCGCAGGCGCCCGGCTTCAATGGCGGCTACCGCTTTCTGTTGGGAGGACGCCGCGAACGCATCCTGGGCCTCGCGCGTAATGCCGTATTTCTCCACCAGATTTTCGGCTGTAATGCCCATGTGGTAGTCGTTGAAGGCGTCCCACAAGCCGTCCTGAATCATGCTGTCGACCAGCTTGCCGTGGCCCATGCGCAAGCCCGTGCGGGCGGCGGGCATGACATAGGGCGCCAGGCTCATGTTTTCCATGCCGCCGGCGATCACCACCTCAGCATCGCCACAGCGAATCGCCTGTGCAGCCAGGTGCAGCGCTTTTAGGCCCGATCCGCAGACCTTGTTCAGAGTCATTGAGGGCACCGCATGGGGTAGGCCTGCGCCGATCGAAGCCTGTCTCGCCGGGTTCTGCCCCGCACCTGCGGTCAGCACCTGGCCGAGGATGACTTCGTCGACCTCCGCGGCATCGATTCCGGTCTGCTGCATGAGTTGGCGAATCACCGCGGCGCCCAGTTCGACGGCAGGTATGTTGGCCAGGGCGCCCTGAAAGCTGCCGACAGCGGTGCGAGTGGCAGCGACGATAACGACGTCTTGCATGATCTTGAACCTCGAGAAAGGTGCGGGCTCCGCGGGGCGCTCATGGTGGCACAGGCCGAAAGGTGGCTCCAGGTGCGGAACCTGCCGGTCACGCTAGCGTATGGGCAGGCCCACGCGGCGTCGCGCCCGGTGAACCGAACCGCTGCGCACGGCCCAGCGCAGGACCGGCGCGGTTCGCCTGACGGCCATTCGGATCAGTTGTCTTTGGCGTTCGGACTGGCTGAGATCAAGCATGTCGCTGGCCCAGTCCGGCAACAGGTCGACGCCGGCGCGCATCATCAGCGCGCCAAACGGCTTGGCCAGGCGACTCGGAGCAGGGGCGTCGAACAGGATGCGCACGATCTCCCGTGAGCGCTCATCGCGGAGCAGCTGTGGGCGAATCGCTTTCAGATAGTCGTCCACCTCTTGTCGGGAATGCGGCACATGGTGTGCGCCGAGCGCTTCGGCAATACGCGCCACTTCACTGTAGTAACGATCTTGCTCTTGACCTGGCAATGCGGGGTTGAGGTAGCGCAGGTGCGCCTTGAGAAAGCTGCTGACTTCGGCAACGTGCACCCAGGTCAGTAAGTCTGGGTCGTACGCAGCATAGGGGCGGCCGTCTGGTGCATGCCCAGTAACCTTGAGGTGAATGGCCCGGACCCGTTCGATCAGTCGCTGCGCATCGGTCTGACTGCCAAATGTAGTCGCCGAGATGAACTGGCCGGTGCGGCGCAGCCGACCGAGCAAGTCGTCGCGAAAATTCGAGTGGTCCCAGACGCCGGCTAAGGCGAGTGGATGCAGGGCTTGCAATAGCAGGGCAGAGATCCCGCCCACCAGCATGGAGGTGAAGTCACCGTGCACGCGCCAGCAGACTGACTCCGGGCCGAACAGGCCAGGGTCACCTGGTGGGTTTTCGTAGTCGACACCGCCGATGGCCAGTCCGGTGAGGCTGAGCACCTGCGTTTCGATATGACGGCGGATGATTTCCAAAGGCAACGTCTGGCGTGACTGGGAACTTGAATGTTACCTGAAGCGCAGGTGTTACCCAGGCCTGGCCGATCAATCCAGGACCGCACGCGTGCAAGTCATCAGAAAAGTGGCGGGAGGGTTGCCGGACAGCGACCAGGCGCTGTCCGGTTCTGCATCGATCAGCCGCGATGACGGCCGCGGAAGAAGTTGATCAGCCCTTGGGTCGAAGCGTCCTCGGCGGGCTGCGCATCGAAGCTGGTCATCTGGCCGTAGACGGTTTTGCCCAGGTCCTTGCCGAGCTCTACGCCCCACTGGTCGAACGAGTTGATTCCCCAGATCACGCCCTGGACGAACACCTTGTGCTCGTAGAGTGCGATGAGGGCACCGAGACGGCCTGGACTGATGGTTTCCATGACCACGGTGTTGCTCGGTCGGTTGCCCGGAATGACCTTGTGCGGCGCCAGGCGCTCGATCTCGGCTTCGCTCATGCCTTTTGCGCGCAGCTCGGCTTCGGCCTCTTCGCGCGTCTTGCCGCGCATCAAAGCCTGGCTCTGTGACAGGCAATTGGCGTAGAGCCATTCGTGGTGATCGGCGACTGGATTGTGGCTGACCACAGGCACGATGAAGTCTGCGGGGATCAGTGGAGTGCCTTGGTGCAGCAACTGATGGTAGGCATGCTGGCCATTACAGCCGACACCGCCCCAGATCACCGGGCCGGTATTGCAGGACACCGGTGTGCCGTCCTGGCGCACGCTCTTGCCGTTGGATTCCATGTCCATCTGCTGCAGGTGTTTGACGAAGTTGCGCAGGTAGTGGTCGTAGGGCAGGAAGGCGTAGCTCTGCGCGTCCCAGAAGTTGTGATACCAGATGCCCAACATCGCCAGCAGGATCGGCATGTTGGTTTCGAACGGCTCGTTGAGGAAGTGCTGGTCCATGCTGTAGGCACCGGAGAGCAAGTCCTTGAAGTTGGACATGCCGATGGCCAGCGCGATGGGCAGGCCGATCGCCGACCACAGCGAGTAGCGGCCGCCAACCCAGTCCCACATCGGAAAGATGTTCTTCTCGCGGATGCCGAACTCGACGGCCGCTTTTTTATTGCTGGTGACCGCGATGAAATGCCGATAGAGCTTTTCTTCGGTGCCGCCTTTGCCCAAGTACCAGGTGCGCGCAGCCTGGGCGTTCTTCAGGGTTTCGAGGGTGCCGAAAGTCTTGCTGGAAATGATAAACAGCGTGGTTTCGACGTTCAGCTTGTCGGTTACCTCGCGAAATTCACTGCCGTCGATGTTCGCCAGGTAGTGCGTGCGCACGCCATGCTGGGTGAAGGGCAGTAGCGCTTCTGAGACCAGCTGCGGGCCGAGAAACGAGCCGCCGATGCCGATGTTCACCACGTCGGTGATGGTCTTGTCGCTGAAGCCGCGCCAGAGGTTGTTATGGATCCGGGTGACGATGTCGGTCATCTGCGCCAGCGCCGCATGCACGTCACGCATGATGTTCTTTCCGTCGACCATCACCGATTCGCCCATCGGTCGGCGTAGCGCGGTGTGCAGTACCGGGCGGTTTTCCGAGGCGTTGATGCGCTCGCCTTCGAACATGGCGCGGGCCGCCTGCTCGACGCCGGCCTCGCGCGCCAGGTTAACCAATAGGGTGCGGGTCTCCGGGGTGATCAGGTTCTTCGAGTAATCAAGAAACAGGCCGCTGCAGGAAACCGACAGGTCATCGAAGCGCGTCGGATCGGCCTTGAATGCCTCGCGCATGCTGAAGTTCTGCATGGCCAGGCGGTGTTCTTCCAAGGCCTTCCAGGATGGCAAGCCGGTGGCATCGAGAGGGTGCTGGTAGTAGCTCATGGTTGTGCGGCTTCCTTTGCTTTGGCGGACTGTCTGCGGCTCTGCGATTCGTTCGGACAGTCATTCGATCATGCTGGCACGCTGGCATTCGTCCTGAATGCGACAGGCGCGTTCCGCTGCGATTGGACCGCAACGGCGACGGTGCATCCTGCACCGTCGAGACTGGTCTGACTGGCAAAAACGCGCGGCGTTCCGAAGCGTTGCGCACAGGCTACCGATAGCGACCAAGACAAAACGACCATTGCAGATTTATAGGGTCAGGGGAAACCCTTTGCACACAAAAAAGCCCGCATCACTCGGGTGATGCGGGCTTTTGAGCAACTGACTTCGAATTCAGGCGACCTGAACCGGAATTGCGTTGCTGGTGTGACTGAGATCGCCGTCGGCGCCCATATACAAAACGTGTGGCTTGAAGCTGGCCAGTTCGGCTTCGCTGTAGTGCGCGTAGGCACAAATGATCACTCGATGACCCACACCGGCCTTGTGCGCGGCGGCGCCATTGACGGAAATGATCTTCGAGCCTTCCTCGCCGCGGATGGCATAGGTAGTGAAGCGCTCGCCGTTGTCGACGTTGTAGATCTGGATCTGCTCGTATTCGCGGATGCCGGCGAGGTCCAGCCAGTCACCGTCTATGGCGCAGGAGCCTTCGTAATCCAGAACCGAGTGGGTCACCTGGGCGCGGTGCAGTTTAGCCTTGAGCATGATGGCGTGCATGGCGGGGTCCTCCGGGGGCGCAAGCGGCGCAGAGTGTGCCCGAACCCTCAGGTGTGTTCAAGACTGAGGGCCGGGCTGGGTTAGGCCGATGGTCGGCTGTATCAGGACGCTCGCTGGGAGATGTCTACCAGCAGGTTATCCAGCAGCCGGGTCTTACCGAGGTAGGCCGCGGCGAGAATCACCAATTCGCGGCTGTCGGCCGTGACCGGGCTGAGATCCAGTGCGTTGCGAACTTCCAGGTAGTCCGGGCGCAGGCCGGCGGTCTGCAGGCGCTGATGACCTGAAGCAAGCAGCGCCGAGTAGTCGCGCTCACCGTTACGTATGGCTTCGGCCAGTTGCTGCAGCGTGCGGTGCAACACCGGGGCGGTTGCGCGCTCGTCAGCGCTGAGGTAACCGTTACGTGAGGACAGCGCTAGGCCGTCCTCGGCGCGTACGATGGGCTCGCCGATGATCTGCACGGGCATGTTCAGGTCGCGGACCATGGTGCGGATGACCGCCAGCTGTTGGAAATCCTTCTGGCCGAAGACTGCAAGGTCCGGTAACACCATATTGAACAGCTTGCTGACAACGGTAGAGACGCCGTCGAAATGGCCTGGGCGGCTGCCGCCACAGAGTCCCTCGGACACGCCTGGTACGCGGACGATGGCCTGTAGCGCCTGACCATGCGGATACATCTCCTCGACGCTGGGCGCGAATAGCAGGTGACAACCGGCCTCGAACAGCTTGTCCTGGTCGGCCGTCAGCGTGCGCGGATAGCTGGCGAGGTCTTCGTTGGGGCCGAACTGCAGCGGATTGACGAAGATGCTGGCAACCACGAAGTCAGCGCGCTGGCCGGCCTTCTTGATCAATGCAATGTGGCCGGCATGCAGGTTGCCCATGGTCGGCACAAAGCCGATGCGCTTGCCTTCGCCCCGTGCGCGGGTTACTGCGGCGCGCAGGTCGGCAATAGTTTTCACCACGTTCATGCGGAGAACCCATGTTCGGCGGCAGGAAATTCGACGGACTTAACCGCCAGGACGTAGGCGGCGATGGCGGTCGGAATGTCGGCATGCTCGCGCATGAAGTTCTTGACGAACTTCGGCGCTCGGCCGGTCAGCGACAGGCCGAGCATGTCGTGCAGAACCAGTACCTGACCATCTGTTGCGCTACCGGCGCCAATACCGATTACCGGTACCGTTACCGCCTGGGTAATGCGTGCGGCCAGTTCACTCGGAACGCATTCGAGCAGCAGCATCGCCGCCCCGGCATCCTCCAGTGCTTTGGCGTCAGCAATCATCTGCAGCGCCTGAGCTTCCTGACGGCCCTGAACCTTGTAACCGCCGAAGATGTTCACGGCCTGCGGGGTAAGCCCCATGTGCGCGCAGACGGGAATGCCGCGCTCGGCCAACAGGCGAATGGACTCGGCCAGCCAAGCTGCGCCTTCGACCTTGATCATGTGCGCGCCGGCCTTCATCAGGGTCGCCGAGTTGTTCAGCGTCTGTTCGAGGGTGGCGTTGGCCATGAACGGCAGATCAGCGACGATCATCGCCCCGCGGTTGCCACGTTTGACACAGGCCGTGTGATACGCCATCTCGTCAACCGAAACCGGCAGGGTGCTGTCGTGACCTTGCAGGACCATCCCCAGGGAGTCACCGATCAGCAGCATCTCGACACCGGCCTCGCAGGCAATCTTGGCGAAGGTGGCGTCATAGCAGGTCAGCATGGCGATCTTCTCGCCTTTCTGCTTGAGGCCTTGCAGGGTGGTCAGGGTTACGTCTGGCATGAATGCCGTCCTCCTAAAGCCTCTCGGGGATCACGGTTGCAGGCGGAGCGTCAGGGTTGCCCCGTTTCGATGCGTGCCGGCAGAGGGCGCTTATAGTCCAGATGGCGGCGAACTAAGTCAATCGTGTGTGTTACCCACAGGTTACATCTGTTACCCAGGGGTTACAGCGGCTCGCCAAGCCGCTCGA
>CERD01098671.1_pt1 | contig 29091 bp, 28 predicted proteins | sample 530931 | NCBI WGS metagenome assembly CERD01 (sample SAMEA2621101, study PRJEB7988) | marine metagenome | isolation source: saline water (ENVO:00002010), including
AGCTAGCCAACGAGGAGCGTTTCGTGACTACACCCACTCCCGAAGAAGCTCGTACCCAGATCGTCAACATGGTTCGCGACTTTGTTCGCCGGGATGTTGAACCCGTCGCCGATCATCTCGACCATGAAGACATCGTCCCCCACGACCTCATCGACAAGATGAAGGACTTGGGTCTGTTCGGAATTACCGTGCCCGAGGAGTACGGCGGCTTGGGGTTGGACTACACGACCTTCGCCTCCATCTTCGAAGAGCTCAGTAAAGGGTTCATGAGCATCAGCGGGGCTATCGGGACCCATCACATACTGACTTACGTGCTCACCCATTACGGGACCGAGGAGCAGAAGCGCCATTTTCTTCCCGATCTGGCCAGCGGCAAAAAGCGTGGCGGTTTAGCCTTGACCGAGCCCGGCGGCGGCACTGACGTGGCGAATTTACAAACCACCGCTGACAAAGATGGCGAGGAGTACGTCATCAACGGCACCAAGATGTTCATCACCAATGGCCGGTACGGCGATTCTTTCTTGCTGCTGGCCCGCACCGATCGGACGGCGGAACCCAACCATAGCGGTATCAGCGCCTTCGTGATTGAAAAAGGGGACAAGGGCTTCAAGGTGGGCCGGGACCTGGAAAAGCTAGGCTATCGGGGCCTGGACACCTGTGAGCTTATTTTCGAGGACTTCCGGGTCCCCACGGAGAATCTGGTGGGAGACGTGGAAGGCAAGGGCTTCGGTATGGTGATGAGCGGCCTGGAAACCGGCCGCATCAACGTCGCCGCCCGGGCGGTCGGCGTGGCCCAGGCTGCCTTCAATGCCTCGATACGTTACTCCCAGCAACGCCAGACCTTCGGCGTCCCGATTTCCCAGCATCAAGCCATTCAATTGAAACTGGCCGACATGGCCACCAAGATACAAGCCGCCCGTCTGCTGACCTACGACGCGGCAGGGAAGAAGGACCGGGGAGAGCGGGCCGACCTGGAAGCAGGCATGGCGAAGTTATTCGCCAGCGAGGTATGCGGTGAGGTGACCATGGAAGCTTTGCGCATCCATGGTGGCTACGGCTATATCAAAGAGTCGCCGGTTGAGCGCTACTACCGGGACGCTCCTCTGATGATTATCGGGGAGGGTACCAACGAGATACTTCGGGTGGTCATCGCCCGGCAGTTGCTACGCCGCCCGGAGTACCAGATTTAGGCGGTTGAACAACCCTGTGGATTAGGTTGCCGTAGAGCGATGGAGACGGTGACATCGTGAGACTGACCCTCTCGGACCACCTTGCTGAACTGATACAGAAGAAGTTTGTTGACGGGCCCTACACTTCTCTGGAAGAAGTCATTTCCGAGGCCCTGAGCCTCCTTGACCAGCGTGACGAGAAAGTCGCGGCCTTACGCCGAGATATCCAAGACGGACTAGCTAGTGGCGCAGTCGGACTCTTCGATGAAGATGTTGTCGAAGATATAAAGAAGCGGGGCCGGAAACTTCTCGGACAGGACCCGACTCCGGCTTAATGCCTCAAGCCAACATCTTAAATTCGGCAGTGGCTGACCTTGCCGAAATTTGGGCATATATCGCACTGGATAGTCCTGACAACGCCGACCATTTCGTAGATCGCATTTTCCGAATTTGTCAGGAGGGATTTGCTTCCAATCCACACTTAGGCCGGGCACGAGAGGAGTTATCCCCGGGGCTGCGAAGCCTAGTATTCGAAAGCTACGTAATCTTCTATCACCCAATTCCCAACAGCGTAGCGGTTGTTCGTGTTTTGCACGGGATGAGGGACATTGAAAGCAACTTTGACTCTTGATTGCTCAGGAGGGATTCATTGGCAATCGGTTGGGCATTTATAGGGACAGGAAGGTATCCAGACAGGGCCGGCGCGCCGGGGATGGCGTTGGCTGGGGACACCGAACTCATCGCCACTTACAGCCGTGACCGGGGCCGGGCGGAGGCCTTCGCGGCTAAGCACGGCTTTCAATCGGCTTACGATTCGGTGGAGGAACTGCTGGCCGATTCCCGGGTGGACGCCGTGTTCATCGCCACTCCCAATCATTTACACGTCGTCCACACCCGCATGGCCGCCCAGGCCGGTAAACACGTGCTGGTGGAAAAGCCGATGTCCCTGAATGTGGACGATGGGATAGATATGGTGAGGAATTGCAAGATTAACGGCGTGAAGCTAGGCGTCGGTTTCCAGCTTAGGTATCATCCCGGACACATCGAAGCCAAGCGGTTGGTTCAACAAGGCGTGCTGGGGAATATCGTCATGGCCCAGTCCCAGCTAGGCGGTGGCGAGAGGGGACAATTGCGAAGGCCGCCGCGCACCGGACTCAGCGAGTGGTGGGAACACTCTGATATGATCGGCGGCGCTTCAACGATGATCGGCTCCGGCGTCCATGCCATAGATGACTTGCACTTCATGCTGGGTCAGACCGTGGTTCAGGTAGCAGCCATAACCGACGGTCAGAATTCCGATACACCTCTGGAAAGCCTAGCCACCATGTGCTTGCGGTTCGACGGTGGAGCAATCGGGATGATGTGCAGCAGTAGCAGAATCCCCGACTCCAAAAACGACGTTGTTATTTACGGTAGCGACGGCCGGGTCGTGCTCAAGGACTCCTCCCGGCCCACGATGGGCGGAGAGCTTGAAGTGGTCAGCGAGACGGAGAACGATACAGTCGTTTACGAGCCCGATGAACTGGCACTGTTCAAGTGGCAGACGGAATCCTTCAACGGGGCCATTCAGAAAAACGAAGAGCCCGCCGCTTCGGGGATCGACGGGCTCAAAATAGTCCAGGTTACGGTGGCGATGATTGAATCGGCCTCAACCGGGAGGACCATCAAGATAGATCCACTTCCGGCCTTCTAGGACTGTCCTGATATGACAGGCTGTCATTCGGAGGAGCGTAGCGGCGAGGAATCTGGGGTGGGGTCGTTCTACACATCCTGAGATTCCTCTCCTTACGCCGAAGGACCGGAATGACGTTAAGCCTTTTGGCTGGATAAATAACTAAGCTTCCGCCGTCTCTCTAGCACGTCACCATGAGAGCAGCGAAGGGTCTCACGTCTCTGTTAAATATCCAGTTCAAGTTTCTGCCCTCCAACGGGTGAGACCCGAACAGCCCGTTGTCTAGTGCTCCGCCGTCTCCGACTCCAGTGGATTGAACGTAACCCGTGTCATCGGCTGGTCGCTGGTATTGCGCCACTGGTGAAAAGTATTGGGCGGCACCAAAATCCCATCTCCGGCGGCAACCGGATACTCCGTCCCTTCGCACATGATTGTCGCGTGACCCTCCAGAATGAAGACCACGTGCTCCCAGGGGTGAATGTGTCCGCCCGACTCCTGGTGGCTGACCGCTCCGGGGGCCATGGCGCCGTTGTAGAGCATCAGGTACGTGGGAGCGCCGTCCCTGGAACCGATGATGCGGCTGCCGGTCTCCGCGTTTAGGTCTTGATAGTTCCGAATCATGGGAGGCTGGCCGATCCCGGCCTCACCGCCGGGGCGGGCGCCGCCGGTTTGGGCCGCTACCAGAGGATTGATCTCAATCCTGCGAATCACGCCCTGCCCGCCGTCGTTCAGGGTGTAGTGGTCGACTTCACCCGGAATCAATATCGCATCGCCCTCTTTCACCGGATGGTTCTTGCCATCACACACTAATGTACCCGAGCCTTTGATGATGTAGACTTCGTGCTCCCATGGATGAATGTGGTGCGAGCTGGTTTTGTCGGGGTTAATCTCCGAATACGTCATGGTGCACGTTGGCGGATTATCATCCAGCCAAACCAATCGTGCCGAAGGTCCTTCCGGAGTGAACAAATTCCTGAAATTTCTTATCACCGGTTCCATAGCAAAACTTTCCTCCCGATATGACTAGCACCGTCCAATGCTGGCGGCTGAAAGCTGATAGCTGCGCCGCTACCGTCCCTTCCACTGAGGCTTGCGCTTCTCGGCGAAGGCCTTGGGTCCCTCCTTGGAGTCCTCCGTGGTCAGCAGCTGGTCGTACATGTGGTAGGTCAGCGCCGAAATGTCTTGGGTGGACATATTCTGGCCTCGATATGCCAGTTCTTTGAATGCCTGCACCGCCAGGGGCGCGTTCTCCGCTATCTGGTTTGCCAGGGCCAGGGCTTCTTCCATCAATTTTTCCGCGGGAACCACCCGGTTAACGAACCCTATCTCGTAAGCCCGCTGGGCCGTTATTGGCGCGGCGGTGAACACCAACTCCAAAACCGACGGCAGGGAAATCATCTTGGGCAGGATGGTGCCAAAGGGGGGCAGCAGGCTCCATTTAGTCTCGCTGATCCCCAACTGGGCGTCTTCCGAAGCAACCCTCAAGTCGCACATCTGGGCGATGGACCAACCACCGGCCAACGCATAGCCGTTGACGGCGGCGATCAGGGGTTTCCAAGTTTGAGGCCACATGTAAGGCCGGTCCGATGACATGCTCTGGGAAGCCGTGGCCTGGATCCCTTCAGCGTTATCGTTGGTCCGCTCCTTAAGGTCCCTTCCGGCGCAAAACGCCCGCCCAGCCCCGGTGATAATGGCCACGAAGGCGCTGTCATCGCCGTCGAATTCGGTTATTGCCTCAGCCAACTCCCCGCGAAGCTGGCGGTTGATGGAGTTCAATGCGTCCGGCCTGTTGAGGGTGATGGTAACGACGTTTCCCGTCTTCTCGTAAAGAACTGTTTCTGCCATGTGATTCCTCTCCCGTATTTAATCGGCCATCAGCCGGATCGCTGACGGCTGAACGCTGATAGCTCTCTCAAGCATACTCTTGCAGTTGTACTCCGCCTACGACATGGAGATGGCCATGACTTTGGCTTTGCAATCCGTGGCGGCCGAAGTTTGACAATACCCGGAAGCCATCGGGAGCGAAGGCAACGCCCAATTCCACCGCGATGTCCCCCATTCTGGACAACAACGTGTTCTTACGGTCCGGCCGGTCAGTCACGAACCCATCGCCCCATAAGTCAGTTTGGCTTAAATGGTCCTTGGGCATCACCAGCAGCATCACGGGCACCCAGGTCAGCCGGTTCCTGATGACCATGATATCGTTGTCCACGTACCAGATCTTGGCGTTCCGGTCACGGTAAGACGTGATGTTACAAAAAACGCAGTTGGGTAAAGAACTCAAAAGCAGATGCTCGCGGGCTTAAAAAATACGCCCTGTGTCCGGCGCTTTGTGAATATAAAGGCCGGTTAAACCCTTGTCAACGCCGGGCCTTTTGAATGCCTATACGGTACGTGTTGCCAAAGGGAATTCCCTTCGGCCTATGGTATTATCTATTCCGGGAGTGAACCATGTTTCGATTAGCAGTTTTGACCGTAAGCAGCTCCGGGTTTCAAGGTCAGCGTGAAGACACCAGCGGGCAAGCCATTCAGGAAATATTAGGCCCCCCCGATTACGAAGTAACCCGTTACGAGGTTGTCCCCGACGACCGGGATATAATTGCGGAACGGATGTCCCAATGGGCTGATGCGGCCGACGTCGACTTAATCGTTTCCACTGGGGGCACCGGTCTGGGACCACAGGACATTACTCCTGAGGCCTGCCTGTCGGTTATCGACCGGGAAGTACCGGGCTTGGCCGAGACCATGCGGGCCAAGACACTGCAGTTCACTCCCATGGCGATGCTAAGCCGCTCGGTGGCCGGGATTCGGGGCAACACCCTGATTATCACGCTCCCAGGGAGTCCCAAGGGGGTCAGGGAGTGTCTGGAAGTTGTCACGCCGGTCCTGGGTCACGCCCTCCAACTGCTGCACACTGAGACGGTCAGCGACCATCCAGTTTAGTAAGGGTCCCACCGCCGACTCTCCAATCTAGCGGTGCTTTCGGTGTCGGTTCGTTTCACCGGGCGCAGAAATTCCTATGCCATGACTGACGAATAATGGGAGAAACCCTTTTGAGTACGGACCCAAGCGTAAATAACCAGTTGGATAACAGTGAAGACAATCTCAGTGTAGGCCCCGTCTATTGGCCCAGGGTCAAAGAAATATTAGATCATATTATGGAGCGTTGGATAGAGCGCTGGGGAAGGAACCCTTTACCAGGAATTCACGCTTATTACTGGGAAACTCGGGACGAATTAGCCGATAGCGTTCTCTCCGGCGTTCGGGCCATTGAGCCCGGTGTTGAGGGCAAGGACACTCAGCTTGTCCGATCATTGGCCCGTACCGTCCTCACCTTCGGCCGCATGCCCCTCAGGGGGCCCTTTGTTCCCAGGGAAGAGATAGACGAGATCATCTCCTGGATCGATGCCGGGATGCCGGAAGGGCCGGAGTAGTATTTAGTCAACTCCTGTTTGGACAAATGTCATTCCGAGCGTAGCGAGGAATCTCATGCGCGCTCTACCAGCCAACCTGAGATTCCTCACACGCCTCTGGCGGTTCGGAACGACATCTTTAATTTTGGGGTTAACTAGCTACCAGGGACGGCGTAGAAGCCAAAAAAACTCCGCCGGGTCCGGTTTCCCGGATTCCGGCGGAGCATGCATAATCGTTTTCGATAGAGCGGTGTTCGATTCCGGCTGTTAAACCAAGACCGGGTCCTTGCTCTTCGCGTATACCTGAATGCGTCCACCAAAGTGGTCCAGTACCGCAAGCCGGCCTTGCCCGTCGATCTTCACGGCGCACGGGTGGTTGAAGTTTTTCTCATAACTGGGGTCGTGGGAATAAGCTAGAGCCCGCTGCCGGATCATGTCCGGATTAGAATTTAGTTTGTCCTTACCCCATTGGGACAGGACGTGGTCGCCCTTGAGTGCGGTAACGAACCGGCCATCGGGAGCCAGCACCTGTACACGGTTGTTCAGCCAGTCTGCCACGTAGATATCGCCGTCATCGTCCACGCAGACCCCGTTGGGCCGGTTGAACTGGCCAACACCATCGCCGGACTGTCCAAAGCTGGCCACCCATTCACCGTCAGCAGTAAACTGCTGGATCCGGTCGTTGCGCCAATCGGCCACGAACACATTGCCGTCCTTGTCCAGGGCGATACCCCAGGGCATGTTGAGCTGGCCGGGACCGCTGCCAAAGGTGCCAAACTTACCTAGGAACTTCCCATCAAGGGTGAACTTCTGTATACGGTGATTGCGGCTGTCGGTTACGAACATCGTGCCGTCTTTGCTTATCGTAATTCCAGCCGGGCGGTCCAACTCTCCGTCGCCGGAGCCCGACTTCCCAGCCGGGATATCCGGTCCGGAGCCATATGCGATCATACGCCCCGCGTCGTCGTTACTTGCCCCGCCCTCGAATCCGTCCGGCCAGCTGCGCGTAAACTCGCCATCGCTATTAAACACAGAGATGCGGTTCAGCCATTCGTCAGCCAGGTATACGTTTCCTTGACTATCAAGGGCAATGGACGTGGGCCAGACGAATTGGCCCGGTCCCGCGCCGTAGGACCCAAACTCGGTGATGTACTCTTCGTTCATAGTAACCACGCTAATATGGACGCCGTCGGTCCGGTATTCATAGCCACGGTTCACCACGTACACCACATCGTTGCCGCCTACCGCTATGTCCACTGGGTTGCGAAATCCGGTCCCGGAGAACTCGTTGCGTCCCAGCGAATGGCTATACGCGAAGGATCGTTCTTTTAACCCAAAGAAATGGGTGCTCATCGCATTTACCTCTTCAATTTTTAACCGGTAAGGGCTGCTCCAAGCTTAATTATGTGCTGCTGAAGCGGCCCTCGGACCGTCTATTTAGTTAGGCGCCGATCTACAGAAACTTGGTCTTCTCGAAGCTGCCGCCGACGATGGGTTTGGCGTCCAGACCCATCCAGTCTTCCAGGATGCAAGTGTAGACTGACCGGAAGTCCTGGTTGAACTTCAGGTTGCCGCCTTCCTCTTGCTGATTAATATCGAGAGACGGGTACTCCCCATAGATTCCGCCCTTGACTCCCTCGCCTACCGCAAAAGCGATACCGGCAGAACCGTGATCGGTGCCGGAACCGTTGTCGGTGATTCGGCGGCCAAACTCGGTGAACATGAACAGCAATACGTTGTCGCTGGCTTGGTGCTCACGCAGGTCGCCCATGAAATTCTCCACCGTGTTGGAGACATCTGTCCACAATCCGGCGTGTAGAGCTGCTTGGTTGGCGTGGGTGTCAAAACTATTGTAGGGAGAGGTCGTGTAGAGCACCCGGGTGCCAAAGCCTGCGAGGTGGGTCTGGGCGATGTTCTTCATATACTGGCCCACTGCGGTATTGGAATACTCTACACTTGAACTGTACTTCTCGGGAGCGGTCGCCAAAATGTCGGCTCCCTTCAGCGCGTCGGTGCCGGTGTTGCGGATGTAGTCCATGACCGCGCCTCGGCCGATGGCCGGGGAGTACATGCGTCCGAATACGTCCAGAGCCTCACTGCGCTGAGAGTCGCCGTCTATTCCGGTGAGCAATCCATAGGTTTCCAAGTCGCCCACCGATGCCACCGGTACGCCGTCCTTGGCCAGCGCCCGGGGAAGGCCGCGGCCAAAGTTCACGCCGGTCAACACGTTTTCAGAGGTTGGGTCCAAGTCTTTGATAACCCGGCCCAGCCAGCCTTCGCTACCCTGGGTGTCTGGCTCGCAGGTGTGCCAGATGTCCATGGAACGGAAGTGGGAATAGCTGGAGTTGGGATAGCCCATGCCCAGGAAGATGGCCAGCTTGCCCTCATCCCAGAATTTCTTGAGCGGCCCCATAGCCGGATGAAAACCAAGATCATCGTTTATCGGGATGATTTGGTCGTCGGAGATTGAAAGGGACGGTCGAAAGTCCCGGTACAATCCGTTGGTTCGCGGAATTACTGTATTGAGCCCATCGTTTCCGCCTGAGAGCGACAGAATCGCCAAGACGGGGTCTTTCTGGGTGGAAACCATGTTATATCCTCCAACGCCTATTATTATTCAAATTGGAATTCCGCAGTGGAGGCGATCATCTGGAACATCTCCCCAGTGCGGCGTGTGAAATCACTTTGCTCGGAACTGGAACTGTGGCGCAAGTCTCCGGACTTCTGAGCATGAGCCACCAACTCGCTACGGGTGCCGTCATCGACCGTGATTGGTCCGATCAGGTCTAGGCAACCATCTACGAAGGTCTCAGGGGACAGGGAATCGCCACGGCTCATCAAACGGTTTATCAGACCCTTCACGCCGGGGAGTTCGGTGTTCCCCAGCAGCTCTGAGGCGTAGTTGATCCGCTCCACCAGAGTGCCGCTGTCGATCCACTCCCTTCCGGTGTGCCAGCCCTCCACCGTCGGTGGATTCATCAGGTCCATGCCCATGTACTTGGGCTCTTGTGAGTGTTGGAAGAGTCCCAGTTTGATCTCCCGATGCTCTTCGACCATTCGCAAAGTGCCTGCCACTACCTCGGCAGGGCTCTTGACCTTGGCAAAGCGAACCGACTCCGACTTGAACTTTTCCGAATTGAACAAGACACGCAGCATCTCGGTGATGTCGTAGCCAGAGTCGAAATACGTCTTTTCCATAGCTTGAATCAGATCCAAGTCCTGTGGAGGAGTGAGGCGCCACGCCGGTATCTGGACGTCGTCGGCGACGAAATAGTTGTAAAGGTGGCGGGCCAAGAAACGAGCTGTCGCCGGCTGTTTACAGATGATGTCTAGTATGTCATCTCCGTTCCACGCGCCAGTCTCTCCCAAGAAAGTTTTCTCGCCGTCGTCGTGGTCCGCTGGGTCAAACCGGAACTCCCACGGGCTGCGCCCATACGGGAAGGGGGGGTAGGCGGGGGCGTTGTTCCACCCGGTGAAGGCACGGGCACAGGCCTTCACGTCGTCCTCGGAATAATTTAATTCTTCGTCCTTACCCGCACCCAAGGAGAACAGTTCCAGCAACTCTCGCCCGTAGTTCTCGTTCAGCGCAGTTTGGTGGCTTTCCGTGTTGTCTAGGTAATACATCATGCCCGGGCTAGTGGACAAACGGTAAATCAGGTCTCGGAAGTTTCCCATCCCATGCTCCCGGAACATGGAGATCATTACACCCATCTCATAGCCGCTGTCGATCTTACTGTGCCCGGCACAGAAAATCATGTGCCAGAAAAGGGCCATCTTCTCCTGAAGCTGGCGCGGGGTGTTGATCATTGTGTATAGCCACGCTTGCACGTTGTTCTCGATAGCCGCCGATTGCCAGTACGATGGGTTGTACCGGAAGAGCAGGTCCTCTTCGATATTCTCCTGACTCTCAGGTGCCAAGAGGTCATCCAAGGTCTGCTGGTAGCCCAGGGCGGCTTTAGCCTCGATCTCGTCGCGGCTCGCTCCGAATCCTGATCGACGCAGCAAGTGGGCCATCAATGCAATGTTCTCGTCAGCCATTTCCTCCTCCTAATTCTCGCGTTTATTGTGCCCCATAGGGCTGGACACTGTGTCTTCTGATCCATATCCAAAGCGAATCTAATTCGTGCCTCTGGGAAACGCTCGGATTCTTGGACACCACTCTTTTGTAACAACGATTCTAAGGTAATTACAAAGTGCTAAAATGATATAGCTAGTGGAAGCCGGTGTCAATAAGGAAATCGTGCCTGAATGCACGACTGGAAATGTCTACAAATCAGGCGCGGAAAGCCCGCTTTCGACCGGTTAATTCCAGCCCAGAAACTTAGCGCCCATATAGTCCAGGCTGATGTCCGGTTAAGTAGCCGGGTTATTACTTACGATTATGCTTGACACCCCCGAATATGCCCTGCTACGATTTCTGCCACCGATCGCCTGTGCATCCAGATAACCTCGTCGCTGGCCTAATAGGGCTACTCTTCAGACGGACGGGCCACATGAGCGGCAACTCCACCGGCCAATCAATCGCCCCAAGGGATCCAGGTCCAGGGCTGCCCGCGATGTTCGAAAGGTATAAAAGACGGGTTGAGCAGGAACTGTCCCAGTCCGTTCAATTGCCTGAAGGGACTGACCCTTACACCCTGATACGATACCACCTGGGATGGGCGGACCAACGCGGTGTGATGGCCCGATCCACAACCTCTCAAGGCAAGGCTATGAGGCCAACTCTATGTCTGTTCGCCTGCGAGGCGCTTGAGGAAGACCCCGATAAAGCTCTGCCGGCTGCCGCGGCCTTGGAACTGATTCATAACTTCTCGCTGATTCACGACGATATTCAGGACCAGGATGTAGAACGCCGACACCAACCCACCGTTTGGTCCATCTGGGGAGTGCCCAAAGCTTTGGTGGCGGGCGACGTCATGCAATCCGTTGGGGATGTTTGCCTACTAAACACTTCCAGAAATGGAGTGCCGCCTCAAACCGTCCTTAAAATTTCGAGCATTCTTACTTCCAGCTATTTAGAGATGATTCAAGGTCAGTGCCTAGACCTGGGTTTCGAGTCCAGCACTGAAATCACATCCACTGATTATCTCCAGATGATTGCTTTCAAGACCGGTGCTTTGATCCGTAGCGGCATGGAGATAGGCGCGTTGCTGGCCACCGGAGACCCCGCCGCGTTCCAGGCTTTCTCAACCTTTGGCAGTTGCGTAGGCCGGGCCTTCCAGATCAGGGACGATTACCTGGGGATATGGGGAGATACTTCCCTTACTGGAAAATCAGCCGGGAACGACATCCGGCGGCGAAAAAAATCCTTCCCGATCGTTTATGCTTTCGAGCGAGCGTCCGGTAAGAACCGGGAAGACCTACTGCGAATCTATGGTCAGGAAGAGATTGACGACGATGATGTTGGCCGGGTGCTGGCTATTCTCGACGACGTAGGAGCCGAGGATGAGTCCGAGTCTTTGACTGAGGCTATCGCTGAGCAGGCTTTGGAAGCCATTGCTTCGGTTAGTCTGCCGGCCTGGGCCAGAACCGAGGCTGAAGGTCTGGTCGATTTTCTAGCACGGCGTCAGTACTGAGGCCGGTGTTGTTTCCTACACCCCGGGTCGCCATGACCCGATATCCTGCTATAACAGGGCTGGTTGACGCATCATGAAACCCGCAAAACGCCCGATTGAGCTTTCCTTCCGGTTGGCGCTGTATCTTTTGAAAAACCGCCTGGCCGGCCGCAAGAGATTTCCATTGGTGACTATGCTTGAGCCTCTGGAAATGTGCAACCTGGCCTGCGTGGGCTGCGGCCGTATCCGCGAATATCAGCCGGTTATCGACAAGATGATGCCGGTGGACGTGGCCCTTGACGCCGTGAAGGAGTCGGGCGCTCCCATCGTCTCAATCGCCGGTGGCGAACCGACCATCCATCCCAAGATCGACGAGATAATAAACCGGCTGATCGACCAAAAATACTTCGTCTATTGCTGCACAAATGGCCTGCTCTTGGATAGGATGCTCCCCAAGATTCCGCCTTCCAAGTACTTCTGTTGGGTCGTCCACATGGATGGTATGGAGGAGAAGCACGATGCGTCGGTTGACCGCAAGGGAGTCTTCAAGAAAGCGGTTCAGGGCATGGAGTTGGCGTTGAGCCGAGGCTACCGTGTCTGCACTAACACCACGATATTCAAGAACAGCGACGTGGAAGACCTTTGGGAGATGTTCCGTTTGGTGAAAGAAATAGGCGTGGAAGGGTCCATGATCTCGCCGGGTTACGACTTTGAAGACGCGCCCGACCGGGACCTGTTCCTAACCAGGCGGGAGTCCCGGAACATTTTCAAAAAACTGTTGGACCCGACTCGAACCGGGGGCATGAAGTTTTACAACAATCCCTTGTATCTGAACTTTTTGCAGGGAGACCGGGAATACCAATGCACTGCCTGGTCCAACCCAACCTATACCATCCTGGGATGGCGCAAACCGTGCTACCCGCTGGCGGACGAGCACGTTCAAGACGTTAACGAGTTATACGAGGCCGATCTATGGCAGAAGTACGGTGTGGGCAACGACCCGCGTTGCGCCAACTGCATGATGCATTGCGGATTTGAGTCCGCCACCATCTTCCAAGCCATCTCCACGCCCAAAGACTGGGCTACCCTGATCAAATCGGGAGCTGCCCACAAGGGCGGCATCACCGCCGCATAGCCGCCGGAGTCGCATTGCTAGCCATCATTGCCAGCATGGAGAGAGAACTGTCCGGTTTGCGCCGCGAGATTTCGTCCGATCGATCCGTAGATTCGTTGGACCTAAGAGTGGTCGGTGTTGGGAAACCCCGACGCAAATCCGGTCTCCGGGAGATACTTAGATCTAATTCGGACGGCCAGCCAAGGGGAGTGTTGATGTTGGGATTCGCCGGTGCGGTGGACCGGAAACTCAAGACCGGCGATGTCGTTATATCCAGCAGGTACTATCTAGACGACCCTGACGAAGGATTTCTGGTCCCCGGTTCGGCGATTCGGCAGAGTGCGATAATCGCTGCGGTTAACACCGGGTTGCCGGTAACTTACCTGGATTCCCTAACCGTCGATGCCATAGTGGCCACCCCGGAGGCGAAAGCGGAATTGGCTGGCTGCTATCCGGTGGGAATCGTCGAAATGGAGGATTACTGGCTGGCGATGGCAGCCCGAGAATCCGGAGTGCCATTTATCTCAGCGCGGGTCGTACTGGACACAGCCCAACAAAGCCTGCCCAGTTACTTGATGGGTCTATCCCAAGGCCGTCCTGTGGACGTACTCCGCGCTGTAGTGACGCCGTGGCGGGTCCCGGCCCTATTGAGACTGGCATATCAAGCTCACGTCGCCCGGCAAGCGCTGTCCCGATTCGCGTTATCCTTTATCCGGCAATGGGAAAGAGAAGGACATCACTTGACAGCGGCAAACGTATCCTTAGTTTGATAGAATTCTACGCCCGGCTAGAATCGTCGCGACGGTGAGATGAATGAAGGTTCTGGTCACCGGGGCCACTGGTTTTATCGGCGGAAACCTGGCACGGAGGCTCGCCCAATACGGCTATGAAGTAAGAGCCCTAGTCCGGCCACGGGCAAACACTTTAACAATCGATGGAACATGCATCGAACAGATTCCAGGGGATATTCTAGACCGTGAATCCGTGGCCCGGGCGGTGCAAGGGTGTCAGGCGGTTTTCCATTGCGCCGCGATCTATTCCTTCTGGTCTAGCACTCCCAAGCTTATCCACCGGACTAACGTGGATGGCACGACGATAGTCCTACAGGCGGCCCGGCAGGCCGGTGTCTCCCGCGTCGTGTTCACCAGCACTGTTTCCACCATGGGGTTCTCTCCGGGAGAACTTAGCACCGAGGAAAGCTTGCTGGACCCGGACCATCTGGTAGGGCATTATAAAAAATCCAAGTACCAGGCTGAGTTGGTCGCTCTCGAAATGGCCGCCGAAGGCTTGCCCGTGGTCGTAGTCAACCCGACGGCCCCGGTTGGACCCTGGGACGTTAAGCCTACGCCGACCGGCCGAATCATCTTGGACTTCATGCGGGGAAGGATTCCTGCCTACTTGGACACCGGGATGAATCTAGTGGACGTCGAGGACGTCGCCGAGGGCCATATCCTGGCGATGGAGAGCGGGAGATCGGGCCAAAGATACCTTTTGGGAAACGAGAACTTGTCCCTGCGTGAAATGTTCGGAATTCTACAGGAGATAACCGGCCGTCGCGCTCCCCGTTGGCGAGTCCCATATTGGCTGGCCCTGGCGGCGGGCTATCTAGATCATGCGGTGGAAGGTAAAATGCTAAGCCGGGAGCCGAGGATACCGGTGGAAGGCTTGAAGGTAGCAAAATCTCCTATGTACGTGGATTGTGAAAAAGCGGTCCGCGAATTGGGTCAGCCCCAAAGCGCCGTGGCGGTGGCATTGGAGAAAGCGGTGCGGTGGTTCACTGATCACGGTTACGTTAAATCAGGAGTAAGGACAAAGTGACGGTTTATCAGGAAAATCGGGTCGATGCGCCTTCCGGGGAGCACCTGGAACTGGCTATCACCCGTTGCCGGGAGTTCTTTCGCCAGAATCAATACGATGATGGATACTGGTGGGGAGAATTGGAGTCCAATCCCACCATGGAAGCCGAATACCTGCTGCTGTCCCACTTCCTGGGCAAGCCGGAGAAGGACCGGTGGCGAAAAGTCTGCAACCAGATCCTTCAAAAACAGTGCGACGACGGATCGTGGGGCCAATATTATCAGGCGCCCGGCGACCTGAGCACTTCGGTTGAGTGCTATTTCGCTTTGAAATTGGCCGGACATTCCTCCGACGAGGTATATATGTCCAAGGCCCGCGCTTTCATCCTCTCCAGGGGCGGAATACCCAATTCCCGAATCTTCACTAAGATCTGGCTGGCGCTGTTCGGGCAGTGGGATTGGAAGGGTGTTCCCAACCTGCCTCCCGAATTGATTCTTGTGCCGCCGTCTTTGCCATTCAGCGTCTACGACTTTGCTGGCTGGGCTCGCCCAACCATTGTTCCCATGTTGGTTATCTTGAGCCGCCGGCCGTACTGCCCGATTCCTGATTGGGCGCACATGGACGAACTGTACCCGAAGCCTAGGGAAGAAACGGATTACTCCTTGCCCAAACCCCAGTCTCGTTGGGGGTGGGCGAAACTGCTGTACCACTTGGACCAACTTGCTGGGCTCTACCAACTTTTCCCCGTGCACCCTCTTCGCGGTTGGGCCGAGCGAAAGATCGTCGATTGGGTGGTGGGTCATCAAGAGCCCAACGGTTCCTGGGCTGGTATTCAGCCTCCTTGGGTCTATTCCCTGATCGCTCTGCATCACATGGGATTTCCTTCCGACCATCCGGTTATGGAAAAAGGCTTCGCCGGCATCGACGGATACGCCATCGAAGACGAGGATACGTTCTCGGTGCAGGGTTGCATATCGCCTGTTTGGGACACCTGTCTCGCCCAGGTTGGCTTGATCGAATCGGGTGTGGGCGAAGCCGATCCCATGATTCAGAAATCCACCCGATGGCTTTTAGACCGACAGATTTTGGAACCAGGCGACTGGCAGGTACGGGCGAAAAACGTGGAACCCGGCGGTTGGGCATTCGAGTTCGACAACAACAGATACCCGGATATTGACGATACTTCGGAAGTTATAATGGCTTTGAATCTGGCGCGTCTGGGTCCGGAGGACGACCCCAGGCGGCGTCACGCCATCAAGCGGGGCGTGAATTGGATCTTGGCCTTACAAAGCAAGGATGGCGGTTGGGGCGCCTTCGACAAGGACAACAATCGAAGCTACGTTAGCAGACTTCCATTTTCAGATTTCGGTGAGGTGCTCGACCCGACCAGCGTTGATGTTACCGCTCACATCCTGGAGATGATGGGTAAACTTGGCTACCGGCAAGACTTTCCGCCCTTGTCCAGGGCGCTACGATACATACTTGATAGGCAGGAAGAAGGCGGTTCTTGGTTCGGCCGGTGGGGCGTCAACCACATCTACGGGGTCGGCGCCGTGCTGCCCGCTTTGGCCGCCATCAAAGAGGACATGAGCCAGCCTTACGTTTTGAGGGCCGTGGAGTGGCTGGTTGCCCATCAGAACGGGGATGGGGGATGGGGAGAGAGTTGCGGCTCCTACGTTGATCCAGATCTGCGCGGAGTCGGTCCCAGCACTCCTTCGCAAACGTCGTGGGCATTGATCGCCCTGCTGGCCGCTGGGAAGGAAACCAGCGATCCAGTTATCCGGGGCGTCAGATACCTTCTGGAAACACAGGACGAAGGGGGATGCTGGGACGAACCCTACTTCACCGGCACCGGTTTCCCCGGCTACGGAGCGGGAGAGCCGCCCAAAACCCTGCCTAAACCGGGCGAGTTAGGATATCAGGGCTTAGATATGCCCGGCGGGTTCATGATTAATTACCATATGTATCGCAACTACTGGCCGCTGATGGCCCTGGGGCGATACAAGAGACAAACTTCAGACCACCACTGGGATGCCATCCAAACCAATGGAACGGAACCCCAGAAGACATACGTACAAGGGGAAGCCAGCCAATATGAAAGCTAAGTCTTTCTGCCTCCAGCTTCGCACCGAGCGAGCGCCCCAGTTCATCGACATTACCGGCTGGGTCGGCGAATGTGTGGCAAAATCCAAAGTTAGCAACGGATTTGCGGTCGTTTACTCAAAACATACCACTGCGGCCGTCAAGATAAACGAAAACGAACCTCTTCTGATTGAAGATATGTCAAAATTCTTGGAGAAAATCTCGCCACGCAATGGCGGCTACCAACACAACGACTTCACCATCCGCACTGTGAACATGACTTCCGACGAATCGCCCAACGCCCACGCCCACCTTCAACATCTCCTATTGGGCACCAGCGAAACCGTTCCCATCGTTGACGGTTCCATGCAATTCGGCCATTACCAAAGCGTATTTTTCATCGAGCTGGACCATCCTAGAGACCGGGAAGTTATGGTCCAGATCGTCGGGGATTAAGAACTCCAGCCTGCCGCATCGCGATATTCCGCCGGAAGACGAGCATTTATGGCCGCAATAGACGTCGAGATAGGCTATCAGGAAAGCCGTGATATCACTCGCCGTGAAGCCAAGAACTTCTACTACGCCTTCTTGACCTTGCCCCAGGAGCGCCGCCGGGCCATCTACGTGGCCTACGCCTTTTGCCGCTATTGCGACGATGCGGTCGACACCGCCGAGTCCGTCGATCAAAAAATGGCCACGCTGGAATCACTCCACGCCAGCTTGAACGACGCCTATACCGGACGCACCAGCGATCCTTTATTCCTGGCCCTGGCCGACGTGGCAGACCGGCACGATATCCCCGAAGAATACTTTAAACAGGTGATACATGGCGTCGAATCGGACCTCACCAAGGTCAGGTACCAGGACTTTGAAGAGTTGCGAAGCTACTGCTACCAGGTCGCTTCGGTTGTGGGTCTGATTTGCTTGCAGATCTTCGGCTACAAAGACGACAGCGCCAGGGAGCATGCGATCGACCTAGGGTTGGCGATGCAACTCACCAACATCGCCCGCGATATTCAGGAAGACCTGGGACTTGGCCGGATCTACCTTCCACAAGATGAGATCGCTCGATTCGGTTATTCCGAGGAAGCGTTGGAGGCCGGCATCGTCAACGAATCATTCATAGATCTGATGAGATTTCAGGCACAAAGGGCAAGGGGCTACTTCGACAGCGGCTTTAAGTTGCTCCCGTATTTGTCGCCCCGCTCCCGGGCCTGCCCCGCCGTCATGGGCCAGCTTTATAGCAAGGTGTTGCAACGCATTGAAGAGGCCGAATTCGATGTATTCCAGCATAGAATAAGCCTCAGTAAAACCGAAAAGCTTCGGGTCACGGCTCAGACTTGGTTTACCAGTATGCTGCCATCGAGCCTCAAGTGACCGTTTGACCGTTGCGGCCAGAATCATGGCTGGCTCATGAAAGCTCTGCTTCTGGCTCCGATGACGGAGGAGCACCTGTCCCGCTTAAAAGAGTTGATGCCGGTAACCTACGAAAGCTGGACCGATACCCGGCAACTGGCGGACCCGGAAGAATTGGCGCGCCGGATTAAGACCGAGTGCTTCTCTGTTCTGGCGGTCGAGGCCGATTTTCTGCCCGAAGAGCTGTTTCAACAAGCCGGCGGTCTCCGATTGGTGGCCGTTTGCCGAAACAGCCTGTCCCACGTAGACATGGCGGCAGCCACCAGCCATGGCGTAGCGGTGATCCACGCTCCGGGCCGCAACACTCAGGCGGTTGCTGAGTTGACCATCGGTATGATGCTGAGTCTAGCACGCCGGATAACCAGCTTGGATGTTTGCGTGAAAGAGGGGCGATGGCAGATGCCGGCGGAGCCTTATATACAGGCACATATGCAGGCCGGCGAATTGGCCGGTAAGACGCTTGGCATCCTCGGTCTGGGAAGTATCGGCCGCAAGGTTGCCCAGTTGGCCCGCGCCTTCGGTATGCGGGTTCTGGCCTACGACCCGTACATCGAATCTTCGCCCCAAGAATGCCCCGGCGTGACCATTTACCCCACGGTTGCAGAGTTGGTCCATTATACCGACTACCTCTCCGTACACGTTCCCGACGTTCCCGCTACCAAGGACTTGCTGAGCCGGTCCATCCTGGCGGAAATCAAGCCGGGCTGCAAGATCATCAACACCAGCTCATACCATGCCATCGACCAAGCAACCCTGGTGGAATGTCTGGAATCCGGCCGGGTGGGTGGGGCCGCTCTTGATGTGTTTCCCACTCACCCTCTGCCTCCCAACAGCCCTTTATTGGCCTTAGACAACGTGGTGTTGACCCCGCATATCGGTGGAGCCACCCGGGAAACCGTCGCCCGCCACTCGGAAATGATCGTCCAGGACATCGAACGTTTCGTCCAAGGGCGCAAGCCCAAGCGGTTGGTTAACCCGGAAGTATGGGGCCGTTTTGAATAGATACGTGCTGAGCCTTGACCTGGGTACTTCTTCGGCCCACGCTTTTCTGGTAGACCGCGCCGGCCGTCCGGTGGCCGGGTCCCAAGCTGCGCTGCGGTATCATCGTCCGCGAGACGGCTCTGACTTGGCCAAAGAGTTCCACCCCATCGAAGTCATGGATGCCGTTGGAGAAGCGGTGGGCAAGACCCTCCGGAAGGGTGGGGTTTCACCCAAACAGGTGTCCGCTGTCGGTATAACCAGCCAGGGCCAAGGCGCGGTCCTCATGGGACTCGAAAACCGCGAACTGTGCTGCTGCCCCAACATCGATCTGCGGGCGGTATTCGAGGGGGCTGCCCTGGACGATGAAGCCGGCCCCGAGATATATGCCACCACAGGCCACTTCCCCTCCCTCCTGTTGGCGCCGGCCCGGCTAAGATGGTTCCAGGCCCACCGTCCGGATCTGATGGAATTGGCCAGTTCGGTAGTTTCGGTCGGAGGATGGTTGGGTCACCGGCTGACAGGAGAGATCGCCTCAGAGGCCGGTCTGGATTGCACTTTAGGCTTGATCGACCTATCCACGCGGCGGTATGCAATGACGCTGCTTAAACGGCTAAAATTCCCTGTCGAATTGCTGCCCCCGGTACTCGGCTCCGGAGAGCGGCTGGGTTGTCTCCGGCCGGAGTTGGCGGAGAAATGGGGGCTACCCGGCGGTTTGCCGGTTACATTGGCCGGAGCCGACACTCAATGCGGCTTGTTGGGGTTGGGGGCAACCAGGCCCGGCCAATCCGGCGCGGTACTGGGGTGGAGCGGCAGCGTGCACATGGTGATGCCGGAACCCATGCTGGACCTGGAGGCCAGACGTACTTGGAGTAGCTGTTACTCCGTTGACAGCATGTATACCGTGGAAGCCAATCTGGGCGATTGCGGCCACGCCTTTAATTGGCTGGCCCGCACCTTGTCCGGTGGCCAGCTTTCCCTTGAGGAGGCAGATCGCTTGGCGGAACAAGCTCCTCTTGGCGGAGACGGCGTCCTGGCGTTCCTAGGTCCCGGTCCTCTGAGCGCTCCCACCGCCGGACTTCGGATGGGTGGCATAATCATGCCCACTCCGCTGACTTTTCAAGAACCGACGACCGGCCAGATACTCCGCAGCTACTTGGAGAGTGTGGCCTACAGCATCAAAGCCAATATGAACACCATCTCAGAAGTTACCGGCCAACGGGCTTCTTACCTGTGCTTGGGAGGCAGCATGTCAAAGAGCGGCGTGCTGGCCGCCGCCTTGGCAAGTGTCCTTGAGATTCCGGTGCGCCGTGCTCGAGACACTCAAGTCAGCGCCGTGGGCGCCGCCGCCGCTGCCTGGGTTTCGGCTGGAGATTTTTCTTCTTTGGAAGAGTCGGTGGAAGGGCAACAACCCGATCTCGAGGAATTTCTTCCCCAGCCGATCCAAACGGCCGAATACCTAGATCACTACCACCGATGGGTGGAAACATTCCACAACCTCACCCCGAGAGAATGACCGCGGCAGGGGACGCACGCATAGCCTGATTTCTGACGTCTTGGATTCCTCTGAACCTGCCCGAAGGCGTCCCGGCCACTTCCAAAAGGCTTTACAATACCACCTTGGAACCGACTTGCCGGTTGGTTCCCGAAAACCCACCAAGGTGAGGTATCCCGAGTTGAACAAATGGCAATCCCAGCGAGAGGAACTCCACGCGGCAACCGTCGAGATGTACCGGCGTGGGCTGGTCGGCGCATTAAGCGGGAACGCCAGCTTGCGTTTGGAGGGGAGATTAGGTGAGGGCCTGCTGTTGGTCACACCCACCCAGTTGCCTTACTATCACCTCAAGCCGGAAGACTTGGTGGTCGTTGACCTGAATGGAGAATTGATAGGCGAAGGGTTGGCACCCTCGTCGGAAACGGCCATGCATCTAGAGATATACCGGCAACGAGAGGACGTGGCCGCGGTTATCCATACGCACTCGATCTCCGCATCAGCAGCGGCGGTGGCCGGACGAGAGATTCCCGCGATTCTGGACGAAATGGTCTATCACATCGGCGGCGGTGTACCCATCGGAGATTACGCTTTCCCAGGCTCGGAGGAGCTGGCCAAAGTGGCTTGCGAGACCATGGGAGACCGCAACGCCGTGCTTTTGCGAAACCATGGGGTCTTGGGAGTTGGGCCCGGAGTTTGGGAGGCACTGGAGGCCTGCGATCTGGTCGAGCGCGCCGCCCAGATCTTCGTTCTGGCCCAATCCTTCGGCACTGGTGGGGCGAACCCCCTGCCCCCGGATATAATAACTGCCGAACAGGAACTTTTTCAGATGAAGCGCCGGATCTCTTTGGGGATGAAACCCCAGGAGCCTGAGCAAAGCCGAAACTAGACCGTCGACATTCCGCGTTATCGTTGAGGAACTATTAATGCTCTCCGTGCCCAGTTTTTTACTCAGGAAACTATATGTGAAGGGTAGCCTGCAAAACACCCCTAAAGGCATCTCCTTCCGGTTGCGCAACTCCTTGGGTTCGGGTTATGCCGAGCAAATGTCGCCATTGACCTTGGACGGCCGGGAAATGCCGTTGGCAGACACCTCTTTCTTCGTAGACAGCGAACCCCGGAGTTTCGATACGGTTTCCAAGGATAGCCCCTTTTGTCTCCTGTTGAACCAGGACACCGTGATTACCGTGGAGAACGTTTCACTGAGCCTGGAACCGCATAAGGTAGGTATGGGTTTTAAAGTTCCGGGACTGGGAATGCTACGGTTCGACTTTATTGACCAGCCTCTTCCCGGTGACCAACCCGAGGCTGATTGAAGGCTGATTGATGGAACAATCACCCAAATCAGTCGCCGTTACCGGGGCGTCCGGGTACGTGGGGGCCAGGCTTCTTAGAAAGCTGGAAGACGAAGAGGGCATCAACAAACTGGTGGCTTTCGACAACCTTCCCCCCGTCGCTCCGATCCGTAACATGGCCGCCTATCGTGTGGACGTCACCAAGCCCATCGACGATGCGTTGGCTCACCATAACGTCTCAACTTTGGTCCACCTGGCGTTTATTCCCAGGCGGGGCCGCAACCGCCGCGAGGTTGAATCCATCCGCCAGACCAATCTCGATGCATTGAGTGCGGTATTGGAGTCTTGTGCGCGGGCCGGAGTCAATCACATCGTCTATCTAAGTTCCCACACCGTCTACGGCGCTCATGCCGACAATCCCATTCCCTTGACCGACGCGGCGCCTTTGCGTCCTTTGCCAGATTTTCCTTACGGTTACGACAAGTTCCTGTCGGAGCAGATGCTGCAGGAATTTCAGGAGACCCATCCGGACATCGCGGTCACGATTCTCCGGTCTTGCATGGTTCTCGGTCCTTCCGCCGGGAACTACATCACCAAAGCCTTCTTCCGGCCCTGGCTGTTGGGGGTCCTAGACTACAATCCGCCGCTACAGTTCGTCTACGAGGATGATCTGGCCCGCGTCCTGACCATTGTCATCCAACGAGGCCTTCCCGGCGTGTTTAACGTGGCCGGCGACGGGGTGGTTTTTTACAAAGAGTTAGCGGAAATAATCAAGAGCAAGATGATTAATTTACCTGCATTCCTCGCCTATGGTCTGGCCCAGCTATCATGGAACCTGCACATCCAAAGGGAATCCACGGCAAGCGGCTTGGATCTGGTGAGATATCCCATGGTGCTCAGCACGGGCAAGTTAAATAAAGCCACGGGATACCGGTTCTGGCATACTTCACTTGAAACCCTGTCCGCCTTCGCCAACTCCAGCCTGTTATATCAGGACTCTGCTTGACGAAACTCCCGGTTAAAAAGGTAATTATCGACACCGATCCGGGTGTTGACGATGCCATCGCCATCTTGATGGCCCTAAGGTCTTCATCGTTCCAGGTGCTTGGCCTGACCACCGTGGGCGGCAACGTGCCTCTGGCCCGGGGCACACGAAATGCTTTGGCTTTGTTGGAATACGCAGGCCGTACCGAAATACCAGTGTCCCGTGGCAGTGCCCTTCCTATTCGCGGCCAATATGGGTATTCGTTCCCCGTCCATGGCGCCAGCGGGCTAACCAGAAGACTGCCCAACCCATCCACCCGGCCCACCGGCCAACGAGCGGTGGACTTTCTGGCCGGCGAGCTTGGCAAACAGCCGGGAGAGATCCTCCTGATCGCCCTGGGCCCGTTGACCAATCTGGCTAACCTGCTAACGAAGTATCCGGGTTCTTTGGAACAGGCGTCCGGCTTGGTGGTCATGGGTGGAGCCATCGATGTTCCCGGCAACGTGACTGATTATGCGGAATTCAACTTCTACAGCGATCCTGAGGCTGCCAAGTTGGTCCTGTCGTCGGGGGTCCCTTTAACCTTGATCGATCTAGCCGCCAGCCGGCAGGTAGCGATCGATCGGCAAGCCGGGAGAGAGTTGAAACCACGAAATAATCTGGGAGCGCTGGCCGCCCAATTGCTGAATAACTGGTTCCGGCGTGATTCCGGGCGGCAGAGGTTTTTCTTTCACGACCCGCTGGCCATGGCGGTGGCCTTAGACCCGAACATCGTCAATGCGCAGGGCACGCAGATGGCGGTGGAAACTGGCGACCCAGTCCGGCTGGGTGAATCCAGGATCAGCGGCAGATCGGGGCCGGTGGCGGTGGCGCGTCAGGTGGACCAAGATGGCTTCTTCAAGCTATTCGAGGAGTTGATGGGCCCGGAGCAAGGCGCAAGCTTGAATTCCGGAGATAGCGGACTGCTCAACCGAGCTTAACGTGGTGCGTTTTAAGCCCAACAGCCTAGACCTCTCGGAATTCCCGCTCCTCGTCCTTCAGGTCAAAACCGTTGTGCCAAAGCTCCAATATGTAGTCTTGGTCCTGCTGGGTAAGGCCTGGGGTGTCCAACGCCTGGGTGAATTCATTCAGATCGTCGATGCTGGTGATGTTGGGTAGGACCGAAACTATGGTGGGCTGAGCCAACACGAAGTTTATGGCCGCTTGCCCCATGGTCCGGTTCCCTTCTTGGACTAAAAACTGCACCCGTTCCACCTTGAGCATCGACTCTCGCATCCACTCTGCCTTGCGCAGTGCCCGGTGGTCGTTCTCGTCGAATGCGGGTATTTCCAGGTGCGCCCCGGTAAGCATGTTTGAAGCGTGGGGTACCCGCGATAGCAGGCCAATGTTCTCTTTTTCGGCGATGGGAAAGAATTCTAGTGCCGGTTCCTGCTCCAGGATGCTGTAGATGATCTGCACGCTGTCCAGATGGCGCTGGCGCATGGACATCTCACCCTCTTCGAACCAGCCGATGTCCGGTCCCAGAGCGGCGCCGAAGTAGCGGATCTTGCCTTCGAACTGTAGTTGTTCCAGGGTCTCGAAGACTTCATCGCGGTCCAAAGCCTCGGCTTTGGGGTTGTGCAACTGGTAGAGGTCGATATGATCGGTGTTCAAACGCCGCAAGCTCTGCTCGCAGGCGAATTTGATAAAGTCCTTTTCGAATTTTTGAGGACGCTCCTGGTGGCCGACACGGGTCACGGACTTGTCGTAGAAATCGTAGCCGAATTTGGTGGCGATGATTATTTCGTTGCGGCGGTGGCCCATGAACTTGGCCAACACCTCTTCTCCGTAGCCTTCGCCATAGGTGTCGGCGGTATCGAAGAAGTTGATACCTAACTCCAAAGCATTCTCCAGCAACGCGGACTGTTCGGCTTCGGTGCGCTTACCCCACCAATCGGTGGCCACGGTCCAAACGCCAAATCCCACTTCAGAAAGTTCTAGGTCTGTCCGAGGTAGCCGCCGGTATTTCATATTCAGTCCTTTCAGGGGATGATTCCTAGTTGTGTGAGACGTATAAAAGCCCAAATTGGAGATTGAAATGTGACCCACACGACTGCGCAAAATGCCGAGGTAATCGGGACGGCAGATTATCTTTGATTCCAGGTCCCTGCATCGCCCGAGTCAGGACAACGGCCGCTAAGCTGCGCCGACAGCCATCCCCAAGCTTCCCTTGATCTCGTTCACCCGGCGATGAAATTCCTCGTCGGACAGGACCGGTTGAAGTTGGCCCAGCGGCACATCCGCTAAAATGTCGACCCAAGAGGTGCAGCCCTTGTACTCTGGCAGGAAGGGCACGGCGATAGGTTGCTCCATCCGGTAAACCCGCAGGAGAATAACCGCTAATGGCAGCATGGGCTTCCAGTGAAACCGGGATTGGGCGTACGCCTTGGTCCAGATGTAGTGGGGCGACAGGTCGTCAACCTTGTCTTGGTCGGAGATCTCAATCAGTTCTTCTACCCTGGCGTAATGGGAGAAGTTTATCTGCCCTTCATCACGGGGCCGGGCCAGCAACTCACGGAGGGCCGGTTGGCTCTCCGGCCGCAATAAGTCCTCGCGTTGGTGCTCGAAGGTGGGGTAGAGCAGGAACTCGGGATGGATCACCCGGAATTCTTTGCTCTCCTCGTGAATCCCGCCTTTGCGTACCAGCAACGTCTGCTTTCCTAAGGAAAGGGCTTGAACCGTTACCGCCCACTCTTTCAGGGCCACCTGGCATTGGCTGGGCAACATAATCTTCGTCTCCACAGGCGCTGATTCACTGCGGCTCGGTTAATGTTATCAAGCTCCTTGGCTGAACTCAATCCCCACGTCTCGCAGTGATTAGCCACAGAGGCACAGAGAAATAGGTTGTCTAACACAACCGCTATCCCGTTATTCTGAGGAGTCCTTCGGCGGAAGGACGAAGAAAGATTCTCCTCGTGGCGGTGCGAGATCGCGACTCCTCTGGAGACTCTTGACGAAGGCGGAGCCGTTAGGCCCGGGTCGAGAGAGACGATCTATTCCGGTGTACACCGGTCACTCTCTTTACTCGGACTCTGCCAAATGTTCCAGGCCCAGTAACCGGGTCAAATTGCCCGTGGTGACCTGAGCAACCTCTTCCAGAGTGATTCCCTTCAGATCGGCCAACTGCTGGGCCACCGTAAGCACGTGACGAGGTTCGGTCCAGTTGTGGCGGTATTTCTTGAAAGGTTGAGGGGCTGCGTCGGTCTCAAGAACGATATTGTCCAGAGGGATTATCTTGGCCACCTCCTGCAACTCGGGCAGCCGCAACAAAGGCCGGGCCAAGGATATGAGCATGCCGCAGTCGATGGCTTCCCGGGCCGTGGCTTCATCGCCCTGGAAGTAATGCATGACTCCGCCCACCTCTTCGGCCTTCTCTTCCCGGAGGGTCTGAAATACCTGGGGATGGGACTCGCGGGAGTGGAAAATGACCGGCAGCTTGAGACTTCGGGCCAGGCGAATATGCTCGCGAAACACCTGGTACTGGATATCGTGGTCCGGAGATTCGGGCAGGAAGTCCAGTCCAACTTCGCTTATACACACGACCTTGGGCGTGCTTTCGGCCAGCGACTTTAGTTCCTCGTAGGTTTCCTCATCGACGATTTTTTCGGCGTGCATCGGATGTATCCCGACGCCGGCGTACAGCATGTCGTATTGTTCCGACATCTGTATGCAGTCTCTCGTGGACTCAAGAGTCGTCCCGGCGCAGACCGCGAACCCAACCTCCGCTTCCCTCGCCCGCTCCAATATCTCGGGGATTTCTTGGGCTGGGTAGTGATCCAGATGGGTGTGGCAGTCGCCTAAAATGAGCTTATTCGCCATTGAATTTGCCCCGCGGAGCGGTATTTTACGGCGTTGTGATGACAACGCGGTTACACTATACCACCAGCCCACTGGAGGTTTTCAAATTCTTGGCGTTCAATTATTCGGAATGAGGGTGTAGGGAAATTTTGGGCATTCGCCGCATTGCCGTGAAGTCGTTCGTTTCGTGGACCGGGGCGCCGGAAATCGTTGACACCAGGCTCAAATGAGTGCTAAGATAATTGTTGACCAATTTAGTCGACAATGTTAATATCTTGCGGGTCTGGCCATCGGCTGGGACCCGCTCTCCCGTACCTAGTTTCAAGGGAACTCGGAGGCCCGATTAATGACAACACCCAGAGTGATTTCACGGACGTCAGCCTCATCCGAGGAGTTAGATACAGATTACAAGTGGGGCTTTACCATCGACATCGACTCGGACTTGGCCCCTAAAGGGCTGAACGAAGATGTCGTCCGGCTGATCTCCGCCAAAAAAGAAGAGCCTGATTGGATGCTGGAATGGCGTCTGAAGGCCTTCCGCTACTGGGTTAAGCTTAACCAAGCGGAGCCCAAGTGGGCCAACATTCACCACCCCGAGATCGACTTCGATGACATTTATTACTACGCTGCGCCAAAATCCAAGGATGACGCCCCCAAGAGCTTGGACGAAGTAGACCCGGAGATCTTAGAGGCCTTCGAGAAACTGGGGATCCCATTGGCAGAGCGGGAAAAATTGGCCGGTGTGGCAGTTGACGCAGTGCTGGACAGTGTATCGGTGGCCACCACTTACCAGGAGTCCCTGGAGAAAGCCGGGGTGATTTTCTGTTCCATGAGCGAAGCCGTCAAGAACCACCCGGACCTGGTCAAAAAGTACCTGGGGTCGGTGGTCCCCTACGGCGACAACTTCTATGCCAGCCTTAACTCAGCCGTATTCAGCGACGGCTCCTTTGCCTACATCCCCAAGGGTGTGCACTGTCCCATGGAGCTGATGACTTACTTCCGCATCAACCAGGCCGACTCGGGCCAGTTCGAGCGGACGTTGATAATCGCCGAAGAAGGCGCTTACGTTAGCTACCTGGAAGGCTGCACCGCCCCGGCCCGTAAGACCCACCAACTACACGCTGCGGTGGTGGAGTTGGTGGCCATGGACGACGCCGAGATTAAGTACTCCACCCTCCAGAACTGGTTCCCCGGGGACAAGGAAGGCAAGGGCGGCGTCTACAACTTCGTCACTAAGCGAGGCAAGGCCCAGGGGAAAAACTCCAAGATTTCTTGGACCCAAGTGGAAACGGGCTCGGCTATCACCTGGAAATATCCCAGCGTGATCCTGCAAGGGGACAACTCGGTGGGCGAGTTCTATTCGGTGGCCCTGGTGAACAACTACCAACAGGCCGACACCGGCACCAAGATGATTCACATCGGGAAGAACACCAAGAGCACAATTGTTGCCAAGGGCATCTCGGCGGGACATGGAAGCGCGACTTACCGGGGTCTGGTCAAGATAATGCCGTCGGCCGACAACGCCAGAAACTTTACCCAATGCGACTCTTTGCTGGTAGGCGACCAGTGTGGGGCCCATACCGTGCCTTACATCGAAGTACGCAACCCCACGGCCCAGATGGAGCACGAAGCCTCCACGTCCAAAGTTAGCGACGAACAGGTCTTTTACTGCCAGCAGCGCGGCATCTCGATGGAAGATGCCCATTACATGATTATCAACGGGTTCTGCCGGGGCATCTTCCAGGAACTGCCGTTCGAGTTCGCCATGGAAGCCTCCCAGTTGCTCAAGGTGAGCCTGGAAGGAGCCGTCGGCTAGATGGTACAAGGGGTAGATGCCGGCGGACAGACGCTTCTAGAGGTTCAAGGACTCAGGGCTTCGGTGGAGGGCCTGGAAATACTCAAAGGGGTGGACCTTACCGTCAAGACCGGCGAGGTTCACGCTATCATGGGCCCCAACGGGTCCGGTAAAAGCACCCTGGCCAATGTTCTGGCCGGAAAGCCCGATTATCAGGTAACCAGCGGCCAGGTTCTTTTCCAGGGCGCGGACCTGCTGTCCATGGAACCGGAAATCCGGTCTCGGTCAGGAATCTTCCTAGCCTTTCAGTATCCATTGGAGCTTCCCGGTGTCCGGGCTTGGCAGTTCCTCAAGGCTGCTGTAGACGCCCAGCGGGAGCATGCCGGAGAAGAAGAATTAAGCGCCCGGGTCTTTGACCGTATGCTCAAGGAAAAGGTTGAGTTGGTTGAAATCGACCCGGAACTGGTAAAAAGGGCGGTCAACGAAGGTTT